>VFQQ010001130.1_pt1 | contig 40417 bp, 71 predicted proteins | sample 3512341 | NCBI WGS metagenome assembly VFQQ01 (sample SAMN10412373, study PRJNA504923) | tailings metagenome | isolation source: Relicate 2 Philex TSF1 revegetated site | place: Philippines: Tuba, Benguet | collected 2017-08-29 | reverse complement strand
CACTCCCCACCCCCACCCCCCGCGAGCGCCTCACCAGGCAGGCCAGGTTGCGGTACACAAAGCCCTTGGTGTTCTGCAGGTGGTCCAGCAGGCGGCCGGGCGTGGAGACCAGCAGGTTCACGCCCTTGACCAGCTTCTCCGCCTCGCTGCGCCGGTTGGCGCCGCCCATCACCAGGCCTGCAGCGGGAGGAGAGAGGAGGGGCAGTATTGGGGGTGGGCAGGCGGCCAGAGAGTAGTTTGCAACAGCCAGTATGCATGCTGGCTGCGAGCGGAACATCAGCGAAGTGCAGCAGCATGGGTCTGCTCTGCAGCGGCGCCTGCCCCAGCCGTACAGCGGCAGCCGCCCCGCGCTGCCCCCGCCCCGCTGCGCACCGTGCGTCTGCGTGTGGTGCTTCATCAAGTCGCGCGCCACGTTGTATATCTGCGGCAGTGCCCGGTAAAGAAGCTTTGCTCAAATGTATGCAGCGGCCTGAGCTGCTGTGGCTACAGATACACACCCAGCTGATGCAAGGCAGCGTGTACCTCCATCAGCACCCTGCTCAACACCCCAAACCTGCCGCCCAGCTGCCACCTGCCCCCATCAGCAGCTCTGCCCCACCTGCAGCGCCAGCTCGCGCGTGGGGCTGATCACAATGGCGCCCGTGCCGTTGCGCGGCATGAACTTGGCGCGGTAGAGCAGCTCGGCGCAGGGGATGAGGAAGGCCAGCGTCTTGCCGGAGCCTGCGGGGAAGCGTGGGTGGAGTGACCGAGTTTGATTCGCGTTACAGGCCACAACATCAATGGCAGTGGCAGGCCGCAGCAGCCATGGCAGCAGCATATGCTTGTTCAACAGCCTGCCCACAAACTGCCACCCATCTCCCAAATCGGACCGCCACCACAACTGCGCACCTGTCTTTGCGGCGCCCAGCACATCGCGTCCCACCAGCAGGTGCGGGATGGTGCGCGCCTGCACCTCGGTCATGTGGCTGAAGCCCATGTCCGCAATGGCCTTCCTCGTCTGCTCCGTCAGGTCCAGCTGCTCAAACGTCTGCGGCGCAGCGGTGGTGATGGGGGAGGCGTGCACCAGCCGCTCGTCAGCAGCAGGAATAAGCTTGCGAGCGTAGCAGCAGGTGCAGCAGCACATTGGTGGACTGTCAAGCAGGGTAGCGCCCAGACCACCCAGCCCTACTGCATGCCGCCTGGCCAGCAACCCTCCCCCGCACCTGCTGGCTCATGATGCCGCTGACCGTCGTGGTGTGCCGCTCCACCTCCATGCCGCCCGGCCCCTTCTGCTTCTTCTGCTTCTGGGCGGGCACGTTGTCCCGCTCGTCCACATCTGCTGCTGCCTGCTCCCCTGCTGCGGGCGGCTGCTCGGCCGCTGGCGCTGCTGCCTGCGGGCCGTCCGCTGCTGCCGCTGCCGCCGCCGCCGCCGCCTCGAGCTTCCGCTTCTTCTGCTTCTGCTTCAGCTGCTGCTCCGACGCGCCGCCATTGGCTTTCGAGCCGCCTGCAGCGTGCACCAGGCAAGACAGTCAGGGCGTGAGGCTTCCAGAGCCCGAGCAGTGTCGGTGCATGGCCCCGCATGGCTGCTGGCGCCCACGCCCACTTGCCTGGCGGTCCCTGTGCCTTCTTTGACCGCTTTGCACCGTCCATGCTGGCCAAAGGCCTCCCCGCCGCCGCCACCAAGTTGCGCTCGCTCGCTAGCCGGCCGCTGCTGCCCTTTCCACGATTAGATTGCCAGTGGCAGCACTTGTACTATGCTGCATGGCTGCTTGGGGCTGCCTAGAAGCAGATGCACGCCACGCTGTCCCTGCATCTGCCGACTGGCAACCCAAAACCCCGTAGCACGTGCCCTCTGTCCTCCTGCATCGGTTGCGTATCGCTGCGCCGCACTCCGTGACCTATAAGAAGCCCAAGGAGCTAAACATGGTCGCTGCCGCCCTTGCCTCGCGCTTTGCGGCGCCCTGCGCCCAGGGCCGCGTTCAGCAGCGCCCCGCTCGCAAGCAGGCACGTCGTGACGGAGGGAACAGCCTGGGCCATGCAGCTGCGTTCCATCTTCGTGCCTGCAGCTGGCTTCCGTGCCCTCCGCCTGCAAAACCGTATCGACAACACATGCACATGTGCATCGGCAGCGGGTGCCGGCCGCCAGGCGCACCCCGCCCTGCCCGCCGCCGCTCGCCCGGCCACCGCCAGTTTGCCGTCACACAGCCGGCCCGCACCTCACCGTCCGTTGCACCCTGCTCCCTGCAGCTGGCCGTGCGCGCCGTGGCCGCCGAGGCCGCCAGCTCCACCACCGGCCAGCCCCACGGCCGCGTGTTCAACTTCTCGGCCGGCCCCGCTGTGCTGCCGGTGGAGGTGCTGGAGCAGGCGCAGGCCGACCTGCTCAACTGGCGCGGCAGCGGTGCGTGCCAGCGTGGCGGGCTTGGTGACGGACAGGTGTTTGTCAGTCAGCCTGGAATAGCAAGCTGGCCGGCAGCAGCTGCACGCCACATGGTGTCGGCTGCCGGCGTGTCCCATACCGCCCCACCCATACCGCCCGACCCGCCCCTACCACCCGTGCTGCTGCCAGGCATGAGCGTGATGGAGATGAGCCACCGCGGCAAGGAGTTCCAGTCCATCATTGATGCAGCGGAGGCCGACCTGCGCGCGCTGCTGTCCATCCCCGACAACTACCATGTGCTGTTCATGCAGGCAAGCGGCGCTGGGGCCGGGGTCGGGGAATGTATGGGACGCATAGCAAGGGTTGCGCTGCAAGGGTACACGGGCATGTGCCATTGGGCGCCTAGCGTGCCGTCGCTTGCGAAGCGTGCATGTTTGGGTTGGTGACCTTGCCCAGGCTGAGCGCGTGCCTCCCGCATACTCTACACTCGTGTCCACAGGGCGGCGCCTCCACCCAGTTCTCCGCCATCCCTCTCAACCTGGCGGGCGAGGGCGACACAGTGGACTACATTGTGACAGGCAGCTGGTCCAAGAAGGCGGCCTCCGGTGCGCGCCTCTGCTGGCTGCTGTCTTGGTTGGTGGCTGTGCAGGGCTGCAGCCAGCTTGGGCCCGCCATGTGGTCGCTCATGCTACTGCACTTCGTGCCATGCTGCTGCATGCTGCTGCATGCTCACAGCCCTGCTGTCCCGCCATTGTCTTTTGCCAGAGGCCAAGAAGTACTGCAAGGTGAACGTGGCGGCCACGGGCGACAACAAGTCCATCCCCGCCCGCGACTCCTGGAACCTGTCTGCTGACGCCAAGTGAGCGCTGCGGCTGGCAGTTGCAGAGCTGTTGTGTAGCTGTTGATGTCGTGCAGGGCTTTAGATCATCTTGCAGGCGTTTGCCTTCTTGTGTCTGCCCATGGCTGCCCCTAACCACCTTGGGTCATCGCACCTTCCAGCCTCACATGTGTCATTGATCTTGCACCCCTGCTCATGCCCCCCCTGCCCACGCGCAGGTATGTGCACTACTGCGACAACGAGACGATCCAGGGCGTGGAGTTCAAGGTGGGCGGCGGCGCTTGCAGCGCATGTTCAAACGGCGTGCCTGCATGGCTGGCTGCTGTTTGCGGAGCATGCCACTCTGCATGGGGCATGCCGCAGGCAATGTGGCATGCACGCTGTTGACTGGACGAGCAGAGCAGTAGAGCATGGGCATGTGGCGGCAGCGCGGCATGTGGCGAAGGTGGCGGGAACGCACTCGAGCGCGCCTGTGCCGCTGTCCCGGTGCCGCAGGATGCCCCCGATGTGGGCGGCAAGGTTCTGATTGCCGACATGAGCAGCAACTTCCTGTCCAAGCCTGTGGACGTCAGCAAGTGAGCGTGCGGGCGACGGTCGTGATGCAAGGGCGTGGGCGGCAGCACAGAGGCGGCTGCCGATCGGCGGCTATTCAGCCGCGGCTTTGCAAGCTTAGGAACTGCACCGTCACAGCTTCACAGCAAGCGGCTGTGAGGCGCACTGCAGACTCGCTGCATACTCATCTCACCAACCAAACTCACCCCCCGGCCTCCCCAACCAGGTACGGCATCATCTATGCGGGCGCTCAGAAGAACATTGGCCCCGCGGGCGTGACCATCGTGATTGTGCGGGACGACCTGATCGGCAACGCGCGGTGCGCAGCGGCGGGGCAGTAGGGATGGCAGGGTTATTTGAGCGTTGCTGTGCGGCTTGTAGCTAGCGACAAGCTGCTGGAGCGTCAGGGGTTGTGCAGGCCTGCCTACATTTCTGCAACGTCGCGGGCAAGCCGTGGTGCTTACCTGCCCACCTGCCTCCTCCCTGCCCCTGCCGCAGGCCCATCACCCCCGTCATGCTGGACTACAAGGTGCAGGCGGACGACAAGTCGATGTACAACACGCCCCCCTGCTGGTCCATCTACATCGCCGGCCTCGTGTTCGCCAAGATGCGCGCCAACGGCGGCCTGGCTGCGGCGCTGGCCAACAACGAGAAGGTGGGGATGGGAGGAGAGGGGGAGGGGGAGGGCAGCAGCCTAAGTGTGCAGGGAGGAGTTGCCTGGTGCTTGCGAGGGTGCGACCCAGGGCGGCATGTGCAATGACAGTTCGCCATGTTGCGCTTCCACAGCCTGGGGTGCCCATGCTGAGTCTGCTTGTTGCTTTGCCCGCCTCCCCTCGCTCTTGAGCGCAGAAGGCCAAGGTGCTGTACGACGCGATTGCGGGCAGCAACGGCTTCTACAACAGCCCCGTGGACCCGGGTGCGCACAGGAATCCTGTGCCGCCAGCTGCGTTTGGGGTTTGGGGTTTGGGGTTTGCTGAGTGGGAGCAGAAGCGGACATGCCGCCTTGGTTGCTTGGGCTGCTGCAGGTCAGTGCCTGGGGAAATGGTGCATGCACCCATGGCCCATGCACCATGCCCAGCGTCTCAACGCTCTGCCACCTTGCCTCCTCTGCCCTTGCCTGCCCCATCTGCAGCGGTGCGCTCCCTCATGAATGTGCCCTTCACCATCCCCTCCAACCCCGACCTGGAGAAGGAGTTCATTGCGCAGGCGGCCAAGCAGGGCATGGTGGGTGACCCTTAGGGTTTGTTTGGACGCTCGACCAGAGCCGGTGGGGGCATGGTTGTCGGGGCGCTCGCAGGTTGCTGCCGGTGATCAGCACTTTGCCACACATCAAGCATGAACGCCAGCACATGCCGCCCGACTCAGCGTCTGCTGCTCCATGGCGTCCCACCCTCCCTGCTCCCTGCCTCCTGCAGATCCAGCTGAAGGGCCACCGCAGCGTGGGCGGCATGCGCGCCTCCATCTACAACTCCATGCCGCTGGACGGCGTGCAGCAGCTGTGAGCAACGAGGGGGAGCGTCGTGGCATGGCATGTGGCAGTGGCTGTGGGATGGGATGTCGGCATGGCTGTGGCATGGCATGGCATGGCATGAGGCAGGCTTGGCATGGCATCGCGTGGCATGGAAGGGTATGACATGCCATGGCTGGGCATGGCATAGCAGGCCATGCATGTGACCATGCTTGCACATGGCCTGGCTGCATGCCGTCATGGACTGTGCACAGGCAACAGCTGTCCCATGCCGTCCCCAGCCCATCCGCATGCCACCCTTGTTTTGCAGCTCTTGACCCCTTAGCAATCCCCCCTGTCCTCACTGTGTGCAGCGCGGCATTCATGCAGAAGTTCGCGGCGCAGCACGCCAAGTGAACTCTCTCCCTGCAATGACGGCATGAACCAACCACACGGCTTGGGTGCAACACCACGTTTTCTCGACCCCTCGTTGCGATCCAACCTTTTGCCTTGCTCCCCTTGTGCACTGCTCTTCCACTAATGCCCTTTGTTCCCTAATTAGTAAACGAATGAGAGAGTTTGGTTACATGCAAGTGAGCAAGCAGAACAAGCAGTGTTGGGCTGCTGCTGCGCCGGCCTGCCAGCCTACCGCCCAGGCAGCCGCTCTTTACGGATGTTCTCCAGCGCCGCTGACTGGGCATCGTACCGAACCTGCAGCTGGCCCAGCGCCTCGGTGCACAGCTTGGGCGCGCCGGCGCCGCTGGCCGTGTCGTCCACGACATACCTGAAGGAGGTCAGGCAAATGGGGCAGGCTCGAGTAATGCCAGCACCTCCGGCACCTGTCCAGCAACCCACCAAAGCATGCGCATCAGGTGTACCTGTGCTCGCCACTGCTCACACGTAAGTGGAGAGGATGGAGATGCGGTCCAGCGGCATGACAAAGATGCCCTCCTTGCGGGTGGGCAGCTCCTCCAGCTTGGCCAGCGTCTCAAGCCCCTGGGTCACCTGCAAGTAGGTGGGTGTGCACACCCATGGCATGCTATTACACACTCACACGAGCGTGCGGGGCAGCACAGATGAGAACAGCACAGCGCAGCATTGCGCAGCTCACCAGGCCAAAGATAGTGTACTGCTTATCCAAGTGTGGGGCCTGGCCCAGCAGCATGGAGAATGAGCTGCCGCCGCTGTTGGGGTCTGCGGGTGCAGGTGCGGCGATGCAAGGCACGAGTTGGGCGCATGCAACATCAGCAGTGCCAAGGAAGCCTGTCGGCCATTCCCACCTGCCATTCCTTGCAAAGCAAGCCACACACACACAGCATCCCCTGAGCTTCAAGCCTCCCTCCCTGAGCCAGCCCACCGTCGTAGCGTGCCATGGACAGAATGCCGCGCCGGTCGTGCCGCACGCTGTCATGCACCTCCAGAGGCACCCGCCGCTGGGCCACTTCCTGAGGGTAATTGATGATTGCAATGTGCGGGTTGGGTGGGAGGGCATGGCATGCATCGTTGGGCGACTTGGGCCAGCATGGCTGAGCCTGATCGAGCCCGCCCTCCGCACCTGCTGCAGGGCGTTCATGGGCGCCTTGCGCCCATTCTCAACACCGTCCACTTGGGCCACGAAGCCCTTGTCCACTCGGAAGATGTGGTTGGTGTTGTACAGGCCCAGCTCGGCGCAGCGCTTGATGTGCTCTACTGTCTTGGGGGCCGCCTAGGATGCGACACGAGAGAGGAGATGCAGTGCAGGCGGCTCCAGGGTTAGCAAGATCACAAGAAGACGATGGCAAGGGTCTGCGAACATGCAGGGCTACCACCGCAGGCCCTAGCAACGCACCTTGGCATAGAAACCAAAGTGTATGTCGCCATGCGCCGTTTGAAACACCACTCGCTCACGGCTGAGCTGCAAGAGAGGGTTGTCGGCCTGGGCGACCGCAGGCAGCGCCGCCGCCGCCAGGGCCGCCGCCAGCAGCAGAAGCGGGGCTGCAAGCTGCCAGGCGGGTGATCGCATGATTGGCTATCTGCGATGCAGTTCAGCTGGCGGTGGGCACCGCAGGACGGACGTCGTGTTGGGGGGACCGTCGCACAGGCTGCTGCGAGGCCCAGCCGGTTTGTGCGACCTCCTGTTGGTTGTGGAACCGGTCTGATCTCACAGAAAGCCCTGCGGAAGTCGCCCTCGCCATGGGCTTCGCATTGCACAGCGGGGGCTGGAGAACAGCAGCGGAGGCGGAAGTCGGTGATCCGTGCTGGTGCAAAGAGGGCACATTTATGATCTGCCAGCGGTGCAGACATTCGTCAGTGATGCTTTACATGCAGAGATTGAGCCAGAAGAAGGAGCAGGATCATTTTGCGGCACTGATGCGCTTTTGCAACAGCAAAATGCAAAGCGGCAACAACGGCCAGACGGTTGGGGGGCGAGGAAACAGGCACGCATGTCAAAAGGAGGGTGTGTACAGGGTATGACAGCGTCAGAATGTGTACAGATGACGGGCAGCAGAGCTTGAGCGCAAGGGATCACCACGTGGGCAGGACGGGGATGGTGCCGACGGCTGCAATGGCGGCAGCGGCGGCGCTCACGAAGCGGATGCGGGTGCACCTCACCACTCGCCGTCCGTCATGGCTCGGCGCAGCGCCGCCTGCTGCTCCGCGCCAAAGCCTATGTACTCCATGTAGTGCCGCATGCCGCCATACCGCTCCTTGAGGTACTGCGCGGAGGGAATGGGGTGGCAACAAGGGCACTGGAGAGTGCAGGTTGGGCTGCAAGCATCCGGATGTTCACGAGCACTTCAGCACTGCAACTTGTGAACCAGGGAACCCCAAAACATACAGGGCCACAGCATGCCCAGACTTCAGCTCATCAGTGGACGACTGACACTCCTACAAGCTGCAGGCTCGCCCCTGCCCACACACCTGCATGAGGCCGCGCATGGCCTCGGGCGGCGCCGCCGCAAACACGGCCTGGTCCATGCCCGCCAGGTCGCTGTCCTTCTCAATGCCGCCCAGCGCCACCTCGTGCACGCCGTCGGAGCTGCGCATGCAGCGGTGACGATATGTTGCAACAGGAGGCTGCTGCCGTACCTGCCATGTGCCCTGCACCCTGAGCCACCACAGTGCAAGCCCGGTGTAACGGCATCCTGCCATCACATGCTCCATCTGGTCACAGAGAAGCCACGCAGGCCAGCTAGCTGGCCACCCCAGTAAACAGCCCGGCATGCTCACCGCACGTAGTCGGCCACGATTTCCTCCTCGCTCAGCCCGCAGGCTGCCAGCACCAGGGCCGCCATGAGGCCGGTGCGGTCCTTGCCCAGCTTGCAGAAGAACATGCAGGGCTGGCGCGCCTGCAGCGACGCGGTGATGACCTGGCCAGAGGACAAAGGCGGAGTGGGGTGGAATCGGGTGGCAGTGGATGTCACGCCCTGTTGACTTGGTCGAACTGGAAAACTGGAATGGCCCTGCATGCACGCAGCCAGCGGCGCTCGTCGGCTGCAGCAGTGATCATTCAACTTGGATGGGTCAGCCCACCTGCAGCGCCTTTGCGATGTCCGCCTGCGAGGTGTCGGCCAGGATCTGGTAGATCAGCAGCAGCCCGCCGCGGTTGATCTCCCTGCATGCCGGGGCAGAGTGGGGGCCAGAGCATGGGCAAGCGGCAGGGCAGACAAGCGCAAACACGGCAGCCAGCTGGGGCCAAGCACTGTTACAAATAGAAACTGGCAGGCAGGCATATGATATACAGGACCATAAACATAAACAGATACGCAGGCGGCCGCTCACGGCATGAGCACGCCGTGCATGTCCTTGCTGTTGCCCCACAGCTTGTACCAGCCCGCCCACAGCAGCGTGGACACCGGCAGCTTGCTGCGGCGGGGTGCATGGGAAGGTGGGAGGCATAGTTGGAGTGCACTCTGATTTTAGCAACGCACTGCGCCGATTCTCCGTCCTGCGGCACACCCAAGAAAAAGCCGCATGCTGCGCCACACAGCAGCCAAGCAGGGCCCAACCACAGCGCGCACGTCATCATGCCGCGCACGACGCGCGACCGCTCCATGAGCGAGATGCGGTGCAGCTGGATGTCCTGCAAGTCCACGCCGTGCAGCGCGGCATTGTGGTCCACAGACACCTGGCGGCATGGGGTGCAAGGCAGGCGGGGACTATTGAAGCGGGAGCACACCACCAGGGGGCGGCTGGCTTGCACCGCTGGGCGCTGAAGCCTGTGCCTTCATGCAACGGGCTGCAGCTGTCGGCCTGTCCAACTCAACTACTGACCAGACTTGCAATCTCATACACTGCAGCTGCCCAGCACGAAACCTGGACAGTCAACCCCCACCAAGGACCCCCCACCCGCTGCGCACCTCCACCACCGCTCCGTACGAGTCGTACGTCTTGATGACCCCATTGCTGAGCATCAGGCTCCAGGCCGTGTCCTCCTTGTGCTCTTCGCTGGACCGGAAGTCCACCAGCTGGAGGCGGGGACAGCATGGTGGGTGGCGAACGGCGCAGTCTGACTTGCATGTAGGGCATGGGGCAGGGAACTGTGCAGCACGGCACAGTGCAGGCACCTGCACATTGCGGGCCGGGCCAAGCCACTGCCTGCCAGCAGCACATGTTCTAGAGCCATCAAACTTCGGTTGCAACCGCCCCAGCCCCACCTGCTGCACATGCAGCTCACGCCGCAGCAGCAGCACATCCTCCAGGCTGGCATGTGCGGGGGAGCCCGACCGAATCAGGCGGCCTGCAAAGGCACAGCAGTTGCTTTCCCTCACAGTGCAGCAATAAAGCGGCTTATACACGCAAAGCCACCGCCCTGGCAGGGAAGCAAGCGCGCGTACGTAATGCCCCACCCAACCTCCAAAGAACTGCCTTCCCCGCTCACCGGGCTTGAGCTTGGGCGAAGCCTCGGCCAGGTCCCTGGCATTCAGGATGTTGGTCAGCTGCGACAGGTGCTTGGCGCTGGGGGAGGGGTGCACCGCCTGTGCCACAGCTGCCTTGGCTCGGGCCTTCTCAGCAGCGGCAGCAGCCGTCGCTGGCTCCTCCATGGCGGCGCGCCCCAACGTACTGCTGCTATGCAGGGCGCGGACCTGCTGCGACTGCCGCCACTGCCGCCGCTGCTGCTGGACGGTGGCAGACGGGTTGTCTCTCGGGCTCAGGTGCCCCAGCAAGCACAGCAGACGCCTGCATGGCGGACGGGGCAGGCGGCGAGGGCGCTGACGGCAGCTGACGGTGCTGCGCACGTGCACGCAGCGGCGGCGACGCCCAGCCAGTTCGTTGTGGTCACCCTGGCGGCGTTGATTGCACATTGGCACAGTTTACGACCGACCCTCTGCAGCCGGCAGCATTGTAGGGCACCTGGGAGCGAGGGAGGCGGCTTTGGTAGAGGGCTTGAGGGCGAGCATCGGCTGGGCACGGCCCAGATCGCTGTGCCAATTGGAGGCTGCGCCAGAATACTGATCAGAGCCTGCGAAGCCGGCTCCTGAGCTTGCATGGGTCGCATTGTCGGCATTCTCTCGGGCGCACGGTTTTGCCGATGCCCGCACTTCTAGCAGCAGGTTGCAACACTTTAGAGCCATGGCAAAGGCGGGCAAGCGACAAAAGAAGTTTATACAGAAGGGCGGCCTGCAGGCCGCCATCAAGCACCGGCGCACTTCACAGAAGGTCCGGCGGGCCAAAGCGGCCCATCAAGAGCGCGGTGAGGCTGGGGGGTGCGCTGCAGCGGCTGCATGGCATGGCCCCTGCCTGGGTGGTGCTCGCCAGCGACCCAGCGCTGCCGCAACAAGCTGCACAGGCATGCGCAAGTCACGCATGCATATGCAGATGACTCGCCGACAGCCACCAGCCCTCCGCCGCCGCCGCCTGTCTGCCGCTTCTCACTGCAGCAGCGGTGCTCCCTCCTTGCCTCTGCAGCCAGCAAGCGGGCTGCAGGCGATGAGTCAGGCAGCGAGGATGAGGGGCAGCAGCCGCGCAAGGCCCTTGAGGACATGAGCATCGACGAGTTCCTGCAGGGCGGCTTCTTGGAGGCGCCGTCGGCGGAGGACGCCGCTGGCGGCCAGAGCGATGACAGCGATGGTGCGGCATGGTGGTTGCTGGGAAGGGAGCCTGCTGATGAATCCTGCAAAAGGGGATGTCAGGAACTTCTCTGCAGGTCTGGCCGGGTCGGTGCGCGTCTCTTTGCACTGCACAATGTGGCTGACCTCACCTTGCAATGCACACCTGCCTCGCCTGCAGACGCCGAGCTGTCCGACAGCGACCTCGACCTTGGCGGCAGCAGCGAGGAGGAGGAGGAGCAGCAGCAGCGGCCCGCCGGCAAGCAGCAGGCAGCGGCCAAACAGCAGCAGCAGCAGCAGCAGCAGCAGGCGGGGAAGAAGCGGAAGCAGGCCGAGGCGCTGCCGCCGCCTGAGAGCGAGGAGGAGGAGAGCGATGGGGATCCGGTGGTGAGCGATGACGAGGACTTTGAGGAGGAGGGCAGCGAGGAAGAAGACGAGGGCGCAAGCGGCAGTGAGGAGGAGGAGGATGGCAGCGAGGGCGGCAGCAGCGGCAGCGAGGAGGAGGAGGAGCGGCCGGCGGGCAAGGGCGGCAAGGCGGCGCTGAAGCGTGAGATGGCGGAGCACAAGGCGCAGCTGGAGCGGCTGCGGCAGCAGGACCCCGAGTTCTACGCCTACCTGCAGGTGCGCTGTTTGAGAGAGGGAATGTGATTGCGAATGTGAATGTTCCGCATGCTGTGTGCTCCTGCCTAAGTTTGCCGGCAGCTGGGTTGCTGCTGCGTCACTGCTGGCTGCATGCTAGGCAAGGCATGACAGGAGCCTGCGCGTCACACTCGCCGCCAACAGCTGGCACGCAGCGTCTCCACTCACTGCTACGCCTGCTCCACAAGCTGGCTCACATTGTTTGTGTTGTCCTCCCCCAATCCCTCCGCTGTGCAGTCCACCGACAAGGAGCTGCTGGACTTTGGGCACGACTCTGAGGATGAGCTAGACAGCGATGAGGAGGAGGGAGAGGAGCAGGAAGAGGAGCGCGAGGCCGCCGGCGCAGGTCAGGCCCATCAGGAATGCCACAGGCTAGGCAGGCTGCATGCGGCCACACACAGCTTGCTGTCCCATGCTGCAAGTCCGACCGTACCCAGCCCGCACGGCGTGGCAGAAGACGCTACAGCACACCCCCGTTTGCTCACGCCTGCCCGCGCCCCTCACCGCTTTGCAGGCGCCGGTGCCCCCGCAGCCACACAGCAGCGCAGCGGCGTCACACTGGCCATGGTGGAGGGGTGGTGCGCCGCGGCGCGCGACAAGGCCAGCATGGGCGCCGTGCGCAACATCATCAAGGTGGGGCAGGGGGCGGGCAGGCACACATTCAGAGTGGCTCCTGCGCTGTTGCAGCTGGCAAGCTTGGCATGTCTGCAATTCTGCAATTGTTGATTCTGCAATTGTTGAGCGCGGTTGCCGTGTTAAACTGGAACTTTTCAGTAGTGGTGTCGGAGGATCGCTGTAGCCTGCATCGTGCTCATGTGTGTCGTGCCCATTTCCTTCCCTCCCGTCCCTCTCTGCCAGGCCTACCGCGCCGCCTGCCACTACGGCGATAGCGAGGAGGAGGTGGAGGAGAGCATGCGCATCGCCAGCTCAGCCGTCTACAACAAGCTCATGCTCTTTGTGCTGGTGAGGGGCAAGCTGCAGGAAGCAGTGCAGAGGTGCTGTGGTCGCGGTGAAGTTGCTTGGCGCCAGCAGAAACTACTCATCCTGTTTTTGGGTTCCTGCTGTTGCCGAGCCACAGCACGACACTCAAGACACGCTTGCGCAACTACCAGGCCGGCTCGGCTGAGCATGCCTGCCCTGCCCTCCCTGCCCCTCCCCCCCGCAGCGCGAGATTGACGGCATCTTCCGCCGCATGCTGCTGGAGGGGGCCAGCGCCAAGCAGCAGGCGGCGCCGCTGACCGCCGCCGCGCTGACCAAGCTGCCGCGGTGGCGCAAGGTGGACCCCCTGGTGAAGAGCTACCTGGGCAACACGCTGCACCTGCTGGGTGAGGGGGCGGGAGGGGCGCCGGGTGCTTCAGCAGCACGGCTTGCCGGCTGCTGCCTGCAACGGCATATGCCGCCGTGTGCATGCATGCCTGCACCTGATATGCACACAAGACTGCGCCTGCACATGCGCACGCATCCTGCACACGTCCGAACACTCTGGCTCCAGTCAAATCCACGCCGCCGCTCACACTTCTCTGGCGCGGCGCGGAGTCGTAGGCAGCCTAGAGCAAACAGCGAAGGCCTGTACCTGGCAGCACTGCCCGCCCGCGCGGCGGTGGCAGCGGCTCTGAGTTGTGGCCACGCACATCCCACACGCTCCCCACTGCACCCCATGCACATGCCGCATGCGCTGGTGCATGCCACTTGCTATATTGCTGCAACGTGAAATGCACCTTGACTTCACTTCACTGCTCAACAGTTCCATCAATCTCCATCACCCCTCTGCCCCCCCCCCCTCGCCCGCCCCCTTCTCGTTGCGACCACCAGGCGCGCTGACGGACGGCGCGATGCTGACCTTCATCCTGCGCCGCGTGCGCGCCTCCACCGTGTTTCTGGCTCCGTACGAGAAGCTGCAGCGCAAGCTGCTCAAGGCGGCGCTGGGGCTGTTTGGGTCGGCCGACAACGCGCCACGCGTGCAGGTGGGATGGGCGCCTGGGAATGGGAGCGGCAGGGGCTGCCCCTGGCCGGCCTGGATCGGCTGGCATGGCAGCTGCTTGTGCGGTTGATGCGGCTTGCAGACCTCATGCGTTTTGCCATTATTATGGTCCATGTGACCTCCCAACCCCACCCTGCTGCCTCCTTCCCTTGCTCCACCTGCTGTGCAGGCCATCCTGCTTGTGCGGCAGATGGCGCTGGAGCTGCCGCAGCCCGCGCTGGACAACTGCCTCAAGGTGGGAGCTGACCCCCTTGCTGCTGTTTTGTTCTACCTTTTTGCCGCCTTGTCTTCCGTGCTGTGGCAGCCTTCTATTTTTCAGAAACAGCAGCAAGAGCCCACTACTCGCCGGCTCCGGCCCCTTTTATGCCGGGCGCCGGCCTTCGTGAGGCTGAGAGCAGAGGGCAGGGCCCCCGCCGCGGCGCAGCGCCATGCTGCGCCGTGTGCTTGGCTGGGCGTGCCATACATCCCTTCCTCCTCGAACCTTTTACTCCGTCGTTTGCCATTGCCTGCATTCAGTCGAGCGGTTGTATGGCCATTTACGGCTCGCACCCATCTTCTACAGGCGCCCCTCGCTCATGCATCCCTCGCCCATGCTCAGTTGCTGCCTGCCTGCCCACCCCTACCCCTGCACCAGGGCGTGTACCGCGCCTTCTCCTCCAACGCCAAGTTTGTCAACGCGGCCAGCCTGCCCCAGATCAACTTCATGGGCGCCGCGGTGATCGAGATGTACGGCATCAACCCAAGTGAGTATCACTCTGGTAACTGATCCATGTCTTGTTGACAATGCACAGGAGCCTTGCTGCTTTATAGATGCACGGATCTTGATTGGCGCCCCGCACGGAGATAGTCGCACTTGCCAGTTCTGGTTGCACCTCCTCACAAGCTCCCCCTGTGCCACCTGTCCCGCTCCCGCCCCGCAGCCGCCTCGTACCAGCACGCCTTTGGCTTCATCCGCCAGCTGGCGGTGCTGCTGCGCTCCGCGCTGACCAGCAAGAGCAAGGAGGCGTACCGAGAGGTGTACTGCTGGCAGGTGACTGCAGGGCGAGCGGCTGCAGGGCGTGGCGGGAGCGCAGTGGCTCGCCTGCTGCTGCCGCCGCTGCTTCTGGCAACTGATGCGCTGGGACCTGCAGCCGTAAACTGTATTCCATCGCTCGTGCCAACCTGTCGTCCTTCGACCCCCGCCCTCCCCCAGACCATCAACTGCCTGGAGCTGTGGGCCAAGCTGCTGGCTGCCAAGGCGGACGAGCCGGGGCTGCGCCCCCTCATCTACCCCGTCTGCCAGGTGAGCAGCATGTGTCAAGTGCCAGGCGGTGTTGTGACAAGAGGAGCCGTGGGCAGGCTCGCCTGATCAGCGCTTTGCGGGCGCCACACTCTTAGCTGTGGCAAGAGTCTGCGGTTCCTTCCAGCACACCTGCGCTGCATCCATGTTTTCGTCTCAGCACATGCTGCACCGCCCATCCTGCCCTGCAGCTGCTGCTGGGCGTGGCGCGCCTGGTGCCTGCCCCCGCCTACTTCCCGCTGCGCCTGCGCTGCGCCCGTGCCCTCAACCGCCTGGGGGAGGCCACCCGCACCTTCATCCCCGTGGCGCCCGTGCTGCTGGAGGTGCTGCAGGTAGGAGCGGGGGATGGGGTGGGGGCCGCTGCCGGCTGGTGGTGCGGGATTGGTTGTTCATGTGTGGGCTGCCGCCTGCGCATTTTTTTGCGTGCGATTTAGGTGAACGTACCTGCCTTGCCAGGCACGTGTTCCTGCCTGCTCACGCCTCGGCTAATCATCCACTGCCTGCCCCGTGCCTGTGGTGCAGTGGGGCGACCTGCGGCGCGCGCCTAAGCCCGGCCCCGGCCAGCAGCCCGACGTGCTGCTCACGCTGCGTGCCAGCAACGCGGCCATGCGGTCCTCGCAGTACCAGGAGGAAATCATCAACCAGGTGGGGGCAGGCTGTGGGACACGTGGTGCTGCAGCTGCTGCGTGGCGCTCCAGCTGCTGCACCCTCCTGCCGTGCCTTATGCTTCGCCGCCTGCTCCACTACAAGTGCAAGCTCTCCAGCCAACAACCCCTTGCACTTTGGTACTCCGTTTTTCACCCTCGGCCTCTTACATTTGCCTGCCCCCCTGCCCTTCTGTCCGCCGCCCCGCGCAGGTGATGGAGCTGCTGGCTGAGCACCTGGGCTGCTGGGGCTGCCACATCGCCTTCCCCGAGCTCGCCTTCCTCACCACCTCCCAGCTGCGCAAGTTCATGAAGACCAGCCCCGTGGACCGCTTCAAGTGAGCCGCATGGGCTACGCATGGGGCTTATGGGTTGAGATGCAGGTGCAGAACTTGCTTCCATGAGGCCGGGCGGCATGACGCGGGTGAAGCAGGCCCTTGCAGCCATGTGCCCGCCCTGGCAAAATCCTGCCTGGCGCCGCTTACTCGCTGCCCGCAGGAAGGCTGCCAAGGGTTTGGTGGAGGCGGTGGAGCGCAACACCGCGTGGGTTGGCCGCCAGCGCGACCAGGTGCGCCCCGTGCGGCTGCTTGTGTTGTGTGGGTTGAGGGAGTTGGGGACAACCATGGCTCTTGGCACATACCGCGTTGGGCGGCTGCACGCCCAGCTGCGGCATCTGCATTGCTGTGGCCTGCACACCAGCTTGGCCTGCCTCTCGATGGCCTGCTGACTCGCTGCCTTTTTGTTGCCACCATACTGTGCAGGTGGACTTCTCCCCCAAGGACCTGGCCCAGGTGGCCACCTTCCTGGCCAAGGAGGACGCAGCCAAGCAGGCGCCCATCCAGCAGTACGCGCGCAGCCTGCAGGACCGTGCGCGCCAGCGCCTCCAGCTGCGGCTGGCGGACGAAGTGCCGTTGGGCACGGGGGCGGCGGCGGATAGTGATGATGACGCTGTGCCGGAAGGCAACCTGCTGCCCTCCAAGCACCGCAAGGCGGCGGCGGCGGAGCAGGAGGCGGCGGCCCCCGCTGCCAAGCGGCAGAAGCAGGAGCGCGAGAAGCAGCAGCAAGCGGCAGCGGCGGCGGATAGCAGCGATGAGGAGGGCGGCAGCAGCGATGAGGAGGGCGGCAGTGAGGGCAGCGAGGGGGATGAGGAGCTGCGCCCGTACCAGCTGTCGGACGATGAGGATGAGGAGGGCGGCTATGCTGCGCCAGATTACGAGCGCAGCGATGATGAGGATGAGGAGGAGTCGGAAGAGGATGAGGAGCGCCCCCGCAAGCAGCAGCAGCGGCAGCCCCAGCAGCAACAACGGCAGCAGCAATGGCAGCAGCAGCCTGGCGGGCGCGGCGGCGGGGGGCGGGGAGGTCGCGGCGGGCGAGGTGACAAGGCCCGCGGCGGCAGGGGCGGCCGTGATGGCGGGCGGGGCGGCCGTGGCGGTGGCCGTGGCGGTGGCCGAGGCGGCGGCAGAGGCGGCGGCAGGGGCGGCGGCAGGGGCGGTGGCAGGGGCCGAGGCAGGGGCCGCCATTGACCTGCGTTGTAGCCTCATTGTAATGCAACTACCTGCTTGGCAAATGATGTGTCATGCAAGAGTCACAGACCACGACGGGCCACAGATACAGATGGTTTGAGCGACCCAACATGCCAAGTTGGCGCGACACGGCAGCGGCGGCGGCAAGGAATGTCGGCTAGGGCGGGATGTGCAGCTTGCGGATGTCGCGATCATGGTGGTCTCTTCCTGATGCTTGTAGACAATGCAGACAGGGGGACCAGGAGGGCCAGTGGGTCCCACCCAACGGCAGCCCCGCTGCTCCCCCCACAGACCGTTATGTACCATGCAACAGCCGCAGCAGCGGATCGTGATTTCAGGAGGCGAGTGGGGTCTGGGCCTGGGCTGCTGGGGACCCCCTGGGCTGCAGCCCAGGAGCGTTGGGCAATCGCTATGACCCACGGGCGCTACGGGGTGCTAGCCTGCCGCCTGCCCACAGCTTGCTCCCCCTGCGCCAGCGGGACCGCCGCCGAGCTGGCCGCCGCCCGCTCACCGTCCCTTCCCCTTGCATTGCAGAGCGGTGAATCGCTGGCATGCTGCAGCCGACCTGAGTGTGCAGGCAGCGGCAGGGGCCCTGTTTGCAGTAGTTGGCACGCGCCTGCTGCTGGACGGCCAGCCGGCGAGGGCAGCCCTGGCGTTTGTGTGCGCAGGTGAGCCGTGCCCACAGGTGCAGTCAGCACCACGTGCTGGTCCTGCTGCCCCGGGTGCATAGACGATGCTGCAATTCCCCCAACTTTGCTGTAGGTCTGGCAACGGCAGCCACGTGGGCCATCACATACCACAACAAGCTGTGGACCCGGCACCGCGAGCTCCTCCTGTTCTGCCTGGCCGCCATTTACTATGTGGCCTATTTGGGGCCAGTGGGTGAGCGCCGCTGCTATGCCGAGTAAACCTGTGTGATGATGCACCATGCGGGGAGTTGTTCAGGAGCCCTCGGGTATAACGCGATGGCCACCCAATGCTTGCCCATGCCTTCCCTGGCTGCTGCAGCCGGCAGCCGTCTCCCGCTGCTCAACTTCACCGCCCACCATCAGGGCAGCCGCTTCCGGCTGTTCATTCAAATGTCATATGCCAATAGCTCGTGGTGGCAGGTGAGGTGCACCTGTGTTGCCTGGTGCACGAGGCGCTGCCAGATGTGCGTTGGGGTTGCCTCTCCGTACCCACGCCCGCCCCATCCCTCTTCTCCCGCCGTACAGCTGGGGGCGGCCCTGATTTGCCGTGTCGTCTTCAGGCGCCTGGTGCCGATGCAGCTCACACTAGTACTGTTAGTGGTGAGTGCGTGTTTGAGACTTTCGAAACGGCATGCCGGGCTGGACATACGTGCATGGTTTGGAAGGCAGCCAAGCTGTCGAGAACTTGCCGTGACACGCTGGCCTCCCCCGTGCACTTCATGCCCCTGCCTGCAGTTGCCGTTCACCGGTAAGCTCTGTTCCACCACACTGCGCAACCCTGGTGCTGCGGATGTCGTTGCCAGGCTGCACCACTGGGCGACACGGCTGGTAGCGCTTGTGAACCCGCTGTCCCCAGCGGCTGGCGGCTTTGGTGGGCAGAGCAGCGCACAAGTGAGTGGAGTGCCCGCCTGAGATGTTGGACTGGACTTGATGGGGAACCAACCATAAATGCACCATACACTGGTGGCAGTGGCACGTGTGCACTGCCAATCATTCTGCCCATGCTGCAGCTGTGGGTCCATCATGCTGTGGCACCCCCCTCCCGCAGGACATGTGCTGCGCCATCAACACATTTTCGTTGGCGGTGCTTGCTGTCGTTGTGCCGCTCTTCTTTGCTTACCACTCTGAGCGGCAGGCGCGGCAGCTGTTCCTTCGCACCTGGCGCCCTCGGGCAGAGGCGCCTGGCGGGAGCAGCGGCGGCAGCAGCGCCACCAGCCGCAGCCGCAGCCTGAGCAGCAGCACCAGCGGCAGCGAGGACGAGCCGGCGGCAGCAGGCGGCGCCACCCCAGCTGCGCTGGTGCTGGGGCGGCGGCGCCATCAGCGGTTGGTGCAGCGGCTGGAGCAGCTGCAGTGTGACCCCACTATGGCGGCGCAGCATGAGGAGGAGGCGGTGGCTGAACTGCTGCGCCAGCGGCGGCCACGCCCAGTCCAGTGGGTGCTGGCGGAGATGCTGCTGTTCATGCTGCTGGCCTGGCCCCTCAGCTGCCTGCTGGTGGAGGTGGCGGGCAGCTGGATGTGCACCGCGGGGCCGTAGTTGGTGTGCCGCTCTCGCCGACACGAACTGATTATCCACATAGCAGCCTAATGAGCGCCTATTGCCCACCAGCTGTACCATCTGCATGCCCCTTTGATTTTTTTTGAGCGCTCACGCTCCTCTTATTTTGCAGTCCTGCCCTGTCTCCACCACCCTGTCTGCCAATCACCTACCACAATGGATTCGCCACCCAGCTACACGTGTGCGTCATCCGCCACATGCGTACCTACCAGCCCCTTCACCAACCACTGAACCCCTGCACCAGCCCAACGCAATTTTCACCGAGTCCTATGTCCTCTCTCTCTCTCTTGACAATCTTGTGACAAAAATTGTAGCATGACTTCGACATGCGACGGGGCGAGGCGGCATCAGGCAACGGCGGCAGCAAAGCCCTTTGTTTGGCGCTTCTGCTCCCTGCCGGCAGCTGTTTGCACGTTGCACATCGTCTACTGGCCGCTCCTGTCAGTCCGAGAAGCTTCAAAACACGCAACCTCACTGCCGTTGACCGGCTCTCGTTCGCGCTCCGGCGAGGCGGTCTCGCAAATTGGACCAGCTTGGCACCCGCGACACCTGACCAGCGACCGCCGCCCAGCCGCTAATCCTGCCTGCCGCCGCCGCCAGCCGCCGCCTCTGCCGCCATGGAGGGAGACCCGGCTCTGCTGCGTGCCTTCCGCGGCCACCGGGACGGCGTGACCAGCGTGGCGTTCTGTGGTGGTGGGGCGCGGCCTGGTACAGCGGCGGCCACACCGGGCGAGCCCCGCCTGGTGACGGGCAGCTTGGATGGCAGCGTCATGGTGTGGCACGCCCAGCAGCACGTGCGCGCATTCCGCTACATCGGCCACGGCAGTGCGGTGAACGCTGTGGCGTATGATGCCAATCACAATCTAGTGGCCTCGGCGTCCTGCGACAAGACGGTGAGCAGGCTGCAGCACCCAGCTCCCTGCGTTATGTGTGACCAGGTGCAGTTGTTTTGTGACCCGGTGCAGCTGCACATGCTTGTTCGCTGGTGAGCTGGGCTTGTTAGACTCCCCAATCTATTTTCCCCTACACTCCACCCTTGCTTGCAGGTGCGGCTGTGGCGGCCCACGGCGGAGGGCCGCTCCACGGTGCTCAAAGCGCACACTGCCGCCGTGCGCTGCTGCGCATTCGCTCCTAGCGGCCGCCTGCTGGCCACCGCCAGCGACGACAAGAGCGTCAAGGTGCGGGGCATGCAGACACATGTGTGCTGGGCTGCTTGCATGCCACAGCTAGCGTGGTGCAGCGGGGCCTCTGAGTTGGGATTGGCCTTGCACACTTCTTTACTGCAGGTGTGGTCAGTCCCGCAGCAGTCTTTCCTGTGCAGCTTGACAGGGCACACCAACTGGGTGCGGTCGTGTGGGCTGAGCCCAGATGCACGGCTGGCGGTCAGTGGTGGTGATGACCACAGCACGCGGTGAGCAACCCTGCTAGTTGTGCAGCCTGGACTTTTTTCGGGGCCGTCTGAAGCTTGACAGCTGTGCATTGCAGGACAAGATGGCGTCGCCGGTTTTCCAACTAGCCGGACCACATCCCTCCTTGCTTGGCAGGGTGTGGGACCTGGAGACGCGTGTCACGCTGCACCAGTTTGATGAGCCCGAGGGCTCTGTGCACGTGACCCGCTTCCACCCCGATGGTGCACCCTGCTTGTGGCCGCCAAGTGTCGCTGGCATCTCCCTGGCTGGCCACCTGCCACATTGCATGACTCAACACCCTTCTTGCTTGGTGCTTCCGCAGGCAGCTGCATCGCCACGGGCGGCTCCGACGGCACCGTCAAGCTGTGGGACCTACGCGCGGGGCGCTTGGTGCAGTATTACGAGGCGCACCTGGGGGCTGTGACAGACCTGTGCTTCCACCCCAGCGGCAGCTTCCTGCTATCGAGCTCTCTTGATGGGACGCTCAAGGTGCGCTGCTGGGCTGGGCAATTGCCTCGCTGCAGGGCTGGTGCCCGTATGCAATCCTGAAGTGTTGCGATGGCTGTTCTTCTCCATGTCATGCATCAGCACCACGTTCTCAAGCCTACCCTTGCGGGCGCAGGTGCTGGACTTGGCCGAGGGCACAGTGTTTTACACACTGCATGGCCATGAGGGCCCCGCCCTTGGAGTTGCCTTTTCTGCCACTGGCGACCAGTTTGCATCCGCTGGGGCGGACAAGTCAGTGCTGGTCTGGCAGACAAACTTTGATGCAGCGCTGGCCACGGCAGTGGAGGGTGTGGCGGCCCGGTGCAGCGGGGCAAGTGGAGGCGACAAGGCCGTGGCAGCAAAGCAGCAGCCGGCGCCATGGCGCCCCAACGGGCAGCGCAGCTGCGCCGCAGGAGCAGCACCAGATGCAACCAAGGCGCCGGGCACTAGGCCAAAGACGGCCCCTGTGCATCAGGGGGCGGCAGGCAGTGACAGCATCGCTGCGGTGCGCCCCAGCTGCCGCCAGCTGCAGGATGGCAGCCACGCCGCCTTTGAGTCGGCCTCGCTCAACAGCGGGGAGCTGCCCAGCGGTGTGGCAGACGTGCTGCAGACGCTGGTGACCTCGCTGGACGCGCTGACGCAGGTGGGGCAGTACGGGCATGGGCATAGACGCATGCCGGCAGCTGCAGCTGGGAGCGGATACCTGCTGGGCGAAGCTGCTTGCGATGTGTGGATAATGCTGCCTGATTGCTGGACAAACAAAAAGCATGCGAATCCGCCGCTACACCTGCCGACTGTTTGCAGACCGTGGCAGCCATGGAGGAGCGGCTGACGATCCAGGAGGACAGGGGGCGGCGCATGGAGCTGGCGCTTGCACAGCTGCATGCCGAGCGCCAGCACATGCAGCAGGCACTGGCACCGGCGGCTGTGCAGCTGGCGGTAGATGTGGAGACAGCAGCCGCAGTACTGCCTGCTGTGCAGCAAGCAGCAGCTGTGGGCGAGGGACTTGCGTGATGAGGAAGTTACATGTTGGGTTGACGAGGGGCCTGGCTGTGCAGTTTGTAAACAGTGTACCGGTTAAGAGTATACAATGGTAGAGAGTGTTATCAAATGTTGGCGAGCATGGCCGCCATGCCTTCATCGATGGCAAAATCGCCCAGCTTGCCGCTGAGCAGCACCGTGCCGCGCGGCGCCTGCTCATGCAGCTCAAGCGCCGCTGCCATCAGGCCCGCATGGTCCACGCCAGGGGCTGCGGTGGAGGGCGCCTGCAGCTGCGCGTGGTCCTGCAGCAGCACATCGGCCCAGTAGCAGTGCTGCGAGGGGGGCAGCTCTTCATAGCTGCTGGCCGGCGCGACGTCGGGGCCGCTGTGCAGGATGTCGTCGCGCCGCTGCGCATCCTCCCGAGTCAGCATGGCCGGCGACACCTGTGTGAGAGGCACAGGGGCAGGTAGGGCAGGTAGAATAGGTGGAGGGAGAGCACCATGTAGTGGCATGCAGGGAGTCAGGGATGGCTGCAAGCAAGAACTACATGCACTGAGGCTCCCCCGAGCAGCCTGCACCCTCCACGAGTAGAAATGCTATTGCGCACCTCCATGGCCGCCACCTGCCGCTTGAGCAGAGCGTCCTGCTGCTCGCGGTGCCACTCCTGCCGGCGTGCTGCTGCCTCTGCCTTGCTGCCTGGCGGCGGGGGCCCCATGCCCTGTGGCAGGCTTGGCCCGCCCGGCGGCGGCGGCCCAGCCCAGCCGCGGCCGCCGCGTGGCCGGCCCTCCATGCCCGGCGGCAAGGGCCCTGGCCCCGGCCCCCGCACCCCCGCTGCCGCATCCCCGCCGCCGCCCCCTCTTCGGTGCCTTGCACCACCTCGTGACCGCCTGCACAGGCAGAGTGGCAGCAGAGGAGGGTCCACGATGGTATGCACTGACCGCGCGCAGTGGACGTTGCAGATCCAACAAACAGCTGCATGTGCAGCATGGCGTAAAGCAGGCGTGTCAGTCACTCAACTCACCTTTTACGCGCCAGCGGCGAGCCGCCAGCAGCTGCAGCTGGGAGGCCGATGCCGGGCGGCAGCAACGGCGTGGCGGCGGCGGCGGCGGCGCCCGGCGGCGGTCCCTGCGGGCGCTCTACGGGCTCTGCAGGTCCAGGAGGCACAAGCTCTCTGTCTCTAAAGCGGGAGCTGCCGTCGTCCATGGTGCAGTGCACCCTGCCGGCCGGCGTGGAAGCGCTCGGAGCGACGGGCAGCGGGATGCAGGTGGGACGGGTTTCGATGGTTAGTTGAGAGATACAAGAAGGCGAAAAAGTGTCGATCGGGCCGCAGCGGGCCTCTGCAAAGCAAATGGTCGCCATCAATGCAAACCGAGGGGGTGGGGCGCCAGGCGCAGTGTGATCTCGTCGATCTGCCATGCAGTGAGCGCGATCGACTGCGCGTGCAGCTTGCAAGCGTTCAATGAGCTTGCCGCGAGTGCGGCTGCCCCGCGCCTCGTCGCAGGCGTACCGGCAGTTCAAACAGCAGCAGGGCGACGATCAGGAGGAGCAGCAGGCCAATGGTGCCGAGGCGGAGGCGCAGCAACAGCCCGAGCAGGCTGCTCCCTCGCCCCAAGAGGCGGCTGCAGCCCCCCAGGCCGGCGGACAAGCTGCGCAGCTGGCAGCGGTGCTGAATGACATCAAGACACGGGACAGCGGAGGGGTGCTGGAGGCGGGGCCGGGCGGCACGTCGCTCAGGTGGGTGGCAGCGGTTGGCTCGCCCCATTGTGTTGCATCCTCTCTTCTGCATGATGGGCCCCGCCTGCCTGAGAGGGCCAATGGCTTATCCAGCGGCCAGGCATGCAGCTGCCAGCATGCATTGGCCGCCTTTGCAGCCCAGGCACCCAGCGGGCACCCCCGCATGCCAGTGTATATTTTTGATGCGCATGTCACAAACTCCTGCCTGCTCCCTTGCTGCCCCACCTCGTCCTGCAGCAAGCTGATCAGCCAGGTGCAGGCGGGGCAGTTGAACGCCTCAACTGCCATTCGGGCGGTGCGGGCGCTGTGTGACAGCGCCATCTTTTCCAACTGGCATGGCAAGCGCAAGGATGCGGCGCAGGCCGCGTCCGACCTGCTGGATGAAGCCAACGAGATGCTGGCGGAGTTTGAGGAGGCAGCAGCAGCACAGCCAGCCGCACCGCCGCCGCCACCACCGCCTGAGCCCAAGCCAGAGCCGCGGCGGGCGGCCCCGCCGCAGCTGCCGCCCGAGACGTTCTTCCTGTCTGCCGAGGCGGTGCGCGAGTGCCTCACCCTCAACATCGACAGCAGCATCCTGGTGCAGCGCCGCGGCGGATGGCCTGCGGGCCGCAAGCGCAAGCCTGACGGCACGAGCGGCTTAGGTGGGCTGTTGGGCAGGCGGCAGGGCAGCGAAACCAGCGTGCTGGTGCACCGTGTTTGTGGCTGGTATGCATGCCCTCTCCCATCTAACTGCCTTCCTCCATTGGCTGCCTCCCTGCCTTCGCGTGACTGCAGGCAGGCGCAAGGGGCGGCGCGGCTTCAACCCTTGGTCGCCGGAGCTGCAGCAGCAGCTTGCCACTGTGCTGTGCGCGGCGCTCAGGTGTGCTGGGGATTCTGGCTGCCATTTTGCACACAGAATTCATTTTTTGCATGTTCTGCTATTGTGCCCAACTACACCATTATGATCAAAGCGAACCCAGGCTTGAGCTGCCCATTTGATGCTTCCCGCTCGCCTGCTGTGCAGTGGGCCCACCTCACCAGGACCGCCAGAGGACGAGATGGCGGCGCTCCCGCCGGTGAGCCGGGCAGGCATTTGTTTCCTTTCCCCCAGCTACTGCACCATGGGTGTGTGCGTTGTGCCTTGCTGTGCAAAGTTTGGGCGTAGCTCCAAGTTCTGTTGCTAATATTCCTGCCAACACCGGGCCCGGGCCTGCTGTCTGCGCTCCCCGGTGTGCAGGCACTTTCGGCGCTGGCGGGCCACTTGCGCAGCTCCCAGGCGGGCGAGCAGCTGCAGTCCATGGGGGCTTCTTTCTCCAACGCGGTCGGCATGCTGCAGGTGGGGTAGTGAAGGTCGGGTAGAGGGGGTGGGCCGAGTTCTGGTGGTGGCAGCCTGGCCAGCCTGAGGGCGGCGATCAGCCCCCATGCCTGCTGAAGTGGTTGATCCATGCAATCGGTTTTTAGGCGCCCTTGCCCGCCCCTGGCAGCATGAGCTGCACTCGTGCCCTTCTTGCCCGACCCTTGCGCCCCGCACTTTGAAAACCGCAGGCGGGGGCATTTGCCGACTTTGAGGAGCTGCTGAGCGACTGCCGGGAGGAGGGGCTGGCCCTGGTTGAGGCCGTCCTGGCGGCACAGGTGCGGCATGCTCCTCACTGCACGCCTGCCCAACCGTGCTTCTGCTTGCCGACCGCTGCCTCAAGGCTCTTGCCTGCCAGCCTGCCTGCCCTGCCGGTCTTTCTGCCAACCTGTGCTGCTCTTCCTGGGAAGTGCCATGCAGTTGCCTTGGCGCAGCAGGCTGTCCATTGCGTCATCCGCCTCCCGACTGATGTGCTCAACTTCATTAGTTGCTCGCCCGCTGCGCTGCAGAGCGTGGATGTGCGGCGGGGCCGCCTGGTGGCGCTCATCGAGTCGTTTGTGCAGATGCTGGGCTCGGCAATCGAGGGCGTGCTAAACAAGGTGCGGATCCTGGGGTTGAGGTTGGCCGGGTCTGGTTGATCGGTGCACCCTCTTTCTGGGCCCTTGCTAGCGGCCGTCCCCTCCCCTTGCAAGCCTCCACTGGCCCTGCCAACCCCTGCACCATGCGCTCTCCTGCCCCCTGCCCCACAGATGCGTGCGGAGCACAAGGCGCAGCTGGCGGCTGCAGGTCTGGCGGATGACAGCGAGGAGGACGACGAGTATTACCCCGCCTCCCTGCCGCCCTGGTAAGAGCTGCCTGCCTGCAGGCAGGCAGGCAGGCCTGTGCACCATTTGGGCGGCATGGTTTATCAGGCTGGTCCCATGCTTGTTATGGTAAGTGAGTCAGCCCCCACACCAATAGCCCACACTTCCCACCACCACCACCTCCCTGCAGCATCCTGGCCAACAAGGAGCCCTTCAAGGGCGGAGACTGGCGCAAGACGCCCTACGTGCCGCGGTGCGCACCCCCAGGCCGGCATGCAGGGCTGGTGGCAAGCTGGCATGCGTGCATCTGCCGGGGAAGCAAGCTCTAACAGCTGTAGCGCTAATCTGGCACTGTTCACGCGTGCGTGTTCCCACTCGCAGGCCGTATGTTCGCCTGACCGACTACGAGGTTGTGGAGCCGGAGATGGGGGAGGTCATCAAGCGCAAGCTGACCACCAAGGTGGGAACACTGGAGTTTGGACGAAGGGGGGCGATGGCACGCCTGGCCATCGTAGGCCAGCAGTAGCATGGCGTCTGCCTCGCATGACGCAGCGCCTTGATTGAAGCAGCCGTGTGTGCGCTCGCTGTGCGGCACTCGTCCTGCCCCACTCTCCCCGTCCTAACACAACGGCCGCAGAAGCACGGCGGGTGCGACGGCAAGCACTGCACTAACCGCGCCGACCTGGGCAGCTACAACGAGGAGCGGGCGGGCTTCACCAGCCTCTGCTCCTGCCTGGCTCGCAACACCGAATGCGACGAGCGCTGCGCCTGCTCCGCCGCCAGCGGCTGCCTCAACCGCAGCGTGACGGCGCGCGACACGGTCAAGCTGGGCAGCGATGTGCAGGAGGTGGACAGCTGGGGCATGGACTGCTACGTGCGGCGTAACATCCTGGACGGTGGGTGCGGTGCGGGGGCGGGGATGGATTGTGGATGCAGCTTGCAGCTGGCCCACATGTAGCGGTCAATGCGCGGGAAGCCTACTGCAGGGCTGGAACCTGCTGCTGCTCCTGCTGCTCAGTGTCATGCCAAGTTTCAGCCGCCCACACCGCTTCCTCCTTGCTGCCCACCGCTGCGCTGCAGCCGTGCTGGAGAGCGGCGCCTTTGGCGCCTGGGCGCCCCCTGACTACAAGGCGCTGGCGGCGGCCAGCCCGGCCGAGTATGCAGCGATGCGGGAGGCCACGCGGGCGCCCGGGGGCGGTGCCGGCGCCTCCCCCGCCGTGGCCGCGCTGCCTCCGCCGCCCATGGCCAAGCAGACGCAGCCGACCATCAAGGAAGAGGAGGAGGAGGAGGATGGGGAGGAGGAAGGAGCGGGGGTGAAGCAGGAGCCGGGGGTGAAGCAGGAAGGCCCTCCCGCTACCCCGGCAGGCGTCAAGCCAGAGGCGGGCGGCGAGGACGAGAACGCGCAGCGTTCGGCGGCGGTGGCGGCGGCGCTGGCCAGCCCGCCGCCCACTCCCGCTCAGATTGCGGTTGAGAAGCGGGTGGCAGACTGGCTGGAGCAGGTGCTCATGCCCGCCATCAACCGCCAGGTGGGGGTTGGGGCGGCTGAGCGCTTGGTTGGGTGGGCCTGTTGGTGTGGACTGGGCTGCCCCCTGCAAGCCTGAACAGTGCAGGCATGCGCTGCGCCTGCCCGCCTCCTTTGCCGCCTGTCTCGCTGTTCCCCTCTACAACTCTATCATTCCCTCGCCACACTGATTTGCCTGCAGGGCGCCAACGGCTGGGACCTGGTGGCGGCGCTGCGCGACGTGAAGGCGCGGGCGGAGGAGGCGGGGGACAGGGAGGGACTGCGGGCCGCCGAGGCGGTGGAGGCGCGCGTCAAAGACGTGAGCAGGGGTGTGCGAGCAGGGCAGCAGATGGTGCCTGCCTGCAAGTGTGTTCCTGCTCGGCATGCACCCTGCCGTCCTGCTTGGCCAAGTGACGCATTACCTGCCCTCCAGCTGCGTCCCTGCTTGACCAACAAAGCCGACATGTCCGGCATCTCACTTCCCCTCCTCCCCCATCTCCCTCCTCCCTCCAGGTGGGCTACAACTACTTCAGGCTGCACCCCAAGGGCGTGGGCCTGGTGTGCCAGCGGGCGGGCGGCCTGCCGCCCCTCACCTTTGTGGAGGAGTACTTTGGAGAGATCCACACCCCCTGGCGCTGGTTCGAGATACAGGTGCGGGCTGGTTCAGGCAGACTGGCTGAGCAGTGCTGCAGCTGGTTGCAGACGGGCTGCAACCATGCTGCAGGCGGAGCAGGAGCGCTGTTGGCTTGCCGGCAGCAAGCTTGCTGTGTGAGATTACACATGCCACTGCCCTGCCAGGCGGCTGCAATGTTACTCCTCGCTCCCAAGCTGCATCCAACCCCACCCCACGCAAACAGGACGCTGTCAAGCGCATCACCGGCGACGAGCTGCCCGACTTTTACAACATCCTGCTGGAGCGGCCCAAGGACGACCCAGATGGATACGACGTGCTGTGCGTGGATGCCGCGGCCAAGGTGGGGCGGCTGGGGATCAGTGGTTGGGGCACCTGGAGTAGGATGGCTGGCATGGGATGCCAGAGGTTGGGAATGGCAGATTGTGTGCGCTGCAGGCAAGTGAGGTGCTGGATTGCTGTTGGCCGCATGCTAAGCCCTGCTCCCTGCACCTACGCCCCTCCCCGCACAGGGCGCGTTTGCGTCGCGCATGAGCCACAGCTGCACCCCCAACTGCCAGGCAGTCATCATGGCCTGCGGCGGCCGCCTCACCATCGCACTCTACACGCTGCGCCACGTGCACGAGGGTGAGGGGCTGGGGAGATGGCGGGACTTGGTGGGAGTTGCTGGAACTGGCGGGAGTTGCTGGGGTGAGGGATTAACCATGCCTTCAGGGCAGTGGGGATGGCAGTGCAATCAGTAAGATGCTCTCCTGCACCCGCGCATTCAGTAACCAAACATCCGCTCCCATGCCCACCCGCTGCGCAGGCGAGGAGCTGACGTTTGACTACAGCAGCGTGACGGAGAGCGAGAAGGAGTTCCGGGACGCCATCTGCCTCTGCTCCACGCGCAACTGCAGGTACGCTGCACTGGTGCAGCATTGCGGCAGCTCAGGATGGAGTGCTTGCAGCTGCCGATGGTGTGCGATGCGGGCCTCTGCCCCGCTGCCGCTGTGACCGCACACCCGCACAGCACACAGGCTGCTACCCGCCTGATGGCACACGCACCGTTACTCTCCCACCTTGCAGGGGCTCCTACCTCTACTTCACTGGCAGCCGCGCCTTCCACCAGGTCATGAACACCAAGCACACCTTCCTGCACAGGCGAGCTCTGGAAGAGGGGGGGCTGTGCCTGGCTGGCTGGTGGTGCAGCGGTGGGTCAGGCCGAGCTGTGCTCGCAACTATACAGCCTGTCTGGGTGCAGCTGCCGACCGCAGCTCTTTCCAACCGTTGCACTCCCTGTGCGGCTTCCCTGGGCTGCAGGCAGGTGATCCTGGCACGGGCGGGGTCGGAGGCGGTGGCTCAGGACGACTGGGACCGCATCAAGGCAAGCCTGGGGAGCAAGGGATGGCTTGCTGCCGCTGTCATCTAGTTTCGACCGTCATTTGCAAGCCTGCAGGCCAAAGCATGCATGCACTGGGAATCATGCCAGCATCGCTGCGCAGCTGCTCAGCCGGACCCCCAGCCAACCAACACTCGCCACCCACCCATCGTCTGTTGTGTCCTGCTGCAGCGGCATGGGCTGGGCAACAGCGCACTTGGGTCGGTGGAGCATGGCGACCGCGTGCCCGACTGGCTGGTCAAGTGGACCTCCCTGGTGGGTGGGGCCGAGCGTGTTCGCGTAAGGCCAGTGCAGGCGGCAGGCAGGATGGCTGCAGGCAGGGCTGTATGCGTGGGCTGGCATTTTTTTTGTGCCTGCTCGGCTTTACCATGCTCCGCCTCCGACAGCCACCCTGCCGCCGCACGTCTGCACACTATTCAAAACCTCCTTGCCTTGGTCTGTGCCTGTACATGCCAACCTGTAGCCACCCCCTGTTTCCCTCTTACCCTGCTGCCCTCCCTCCACAGACGTGCGAGTTCATTGAGGAGGAGGAGTCGCACCTGCGGGAGGAGCTGCTGGCGCACCCGCTGGGCATCTACAACGAAATCACGGCCACTGCGGGTGCGCACACATGGCTGGGAGGAGCAGTGTACTGTAGTGGTGGACGTTGGATGCATTGTTAAGAAATGGTAGGCATCACAGCAACAGCAACGAATGCTGTGGTGCAAAAGCGACCTCTTTCGGCAAGGTGCCTCAACACACCCAAACCCTGCATAATCTGCCCGCCCCTGCGCCAGAGGCCAAGGGCGTGGTGAACAACCGCCTGCAGAACATCGTCATCACGCTGGACAAGATCAAGCGCGTGCTGCAGGCACCCGGCCAGGTGTGTGCAACACAATAGCTGTGGCCACACTGGTGGTCTGTGGGACCGTGAGTGGGGGCATACGTCGCATGCGCAGTGCCTGCAGGCAAATCTCAAGCAACGCTCGCTGCAGCGCTGCCCTTCGAATGAATCTTGCTGCTGCGCCGGCCCTTTGTGGTGCAGCCACAGGGGCCGTGCCTGCGGCCGCTGACGGATGAGGAGACGCTCAACTTCCTGTGGGCAGGTGAGTTGCTGGGGCACTGTAACATTCACTGGGGCTGGGACGGCTGCCCTTTCATGAAGCCGCACAGCCATGGATCACAGCCTGAGCCCAGCCGCCCCTTGCCACTGCTGCCACAGGCCCCAAGGCTGTGTCGCGGCGCGTCCTGAAGGGCTGCATCGCCACCCTGGCACCTGAAGCCATAGCCAAGCGCTTTGCGACAGCCAGCGACCTTGGCGAGCTGCAGGCGGCGGCACAGGAGCACAACGGGCAGCTGCTGGAGGGCCTGCGCACTATGTGTGCGCTGGTGCTGCAGCCCGCAAGGGATGTGGAGGTAGGGAGCAGGCTGGGTGGGGGGTGGGCAGGCGGGGCAACAGGGGAGGGCGCGAGTGAATGGTCTGTTTGTTGGCACACGCTGGGATTGATCTGCTGCCACAATTGCACATCGAGGTCAAGTAGGTTGTATACCCACCCCCTGGCTTGCACGCATCCCACACCGCAGGACGCGCGCTCCAAGCTGCAGCAGCTGTACCGCCAGCTGCGGGCGTTGGACCTGGAGACGCAGGCGGGGCTGACGGGTGGGTGGCGGGGCTGCGCTGGTTGGTGGCGGGCTGGCCAGGCGGTGCACGTGGCTGTGTCTGGAAAGGATCGGTCGCAGTGGCTGGGATCCGTGACAGTTGCAAGAGGGGGGCCCGCGGTGCATCTGCGGGTCGCAACGTGACCGGTGCAAGGCTGGCCTGAAAGGGTTAACTGCTCACAAGTTGCTGTCCTGCTCCCTGCAGCCGCTGCCGACCTGCTGCTGCTGTACGCCTCCACCCGCCGCTGGCTGACCTGCGGTGAGCAATGCCGCTGTGGATGTGGTTGTACTGGCCTTCCCTGCCCGTCATGCACGGCATGCTGCTTGCAACACACCCGCCTCAGGGCCTGGGCTTCCCTCATCCATGGCGCATCCATGCATGCATGCATGCAGTGACATGAACTGCCCCCTTGTCAAGCTTGCTGCTTCTGCCCGCTCCCTCACACTGTACTGCTCCTGTCCGCTCCCTGCACACAGAGCGCGGCTACCGCACCCTGGTGTCCTCCCCGGTGCCGCTCAATCTGGAGGACCTCACTCTGGACCGTGCCGCCGGCACACACTCGGCAGAGGCAGCAGCAGCCATGCTGGCTCGCGCCGATGCGCAGCGGGCTGGGGAGGAGAATGGCATGGTTGAGGAGGAGGAGGAGGAAGAGGAGGAGCAGGCGCCGGTGCAGGAGCCTAGCGGCGCCGGCAGCAAGCCGGCCAGTCGGGCGGGCAGCATGCAGGACGTGAGCGGCACAGCGACCGCCGGCAGCGAGGCTGAGGGCAGCGCGCTGGGTGAGCTGCCGGGAGGCAGACGGGGGGATGTATTACACTGGCACTGCCCCGGCTGAATGCCATGCGGCTTGTCAACATCTGCCCTGCCGCTCTCTTTATTGTGGTCACCCTGCAACCTTTCAAGCCCACCATGACCTCACCTGACCACGCCCCGCCTGCACTCCCTCCATCTACAGCCTCCGCGCTGCGCAAGGTGTACCGCCCGCTGTACGTGTGGGGCCAGCTGTCCAGCTGGTTCAAGCAGACGGTGAACGACCCCACGGCCTCGCTGAGCGCGGAGCGGCGCGGCACCGCCTCACTGCCCGATGTGGAGAGCGCGTTTGGCGGCGGCAGGGCGCGCTACGCACCCAAGGTGCGTGCAGCGGCCGCTGTGCCTGCGTGCTGGCTTGAGGGCAGCTTCCTTGCCTGATGTCTCAGGACGTGCTGGGCAGCAGTGCTCTGCTGTGGCTCAGGTTTGCTTGCGTCCCGCCCCACCTCCAACCCGCCCCACCAACCCTTCCACCAACCCTTCCACCCCGGCCAGGACCGCGCTGACCTGGCGGAGCAGCTGGAGAAGCGGCCCGACGCCATGTGGCGCACCGGCACGCTGTGGACCTTCAAGAACGAGGCCAAGGCGAGCGGGGCGGCTGGTTGGCGGGGTGTGGCGTGGCGCAGGGGCTTTGCGCTGGCTGTCCCCAGCTGAGAATTCATCCTAGATTATGCCAACTCGCTGCTACCGCTCCTGCGTCCAGCCTGCATGCACACCAAGCTTGCAAGTATGCCACGCCTCCCCTTCACACAGGTGTATGGCAGCCCCGCACTGGATGCTGCCTGGTGCGAGCTGACCAAGAGCGGCGAGAGCCCGCTGCCGGGGGTGGTGGCAGCGCTGCGCAGCGCCGAGGTGCCGCCTCGCATGCAGGTGGGTCTGGGCGATATGTTGAGGCTGCAGGCCAGCTCCCCTGGGCACGGCTGAAGTGACGTACTGACCTTGTGACGGAACTGTGCCCTGGTTGTGCTGCGCTGCAGATAACAAATGCCGGCAGTAGCGGCGACGGTGCCGGCAGCGGTGGCGGCGGCGCCAGCAGCAAGGCAGCAAAGGTTGGCGCAAAGAAGAAGTGAGCTGCTACTGTTGTCAACGATCGCATGGAGCCATTGTAATCAGACCAACCTGGAGGACATAGGGAGCAGCCGGCACGCTCGCTGCCCACAGCAGGCGGCAGCGGCGGCAGGCAGGGCCGGATGATGCAGACCTGCGATCGCCTTCTGCAATCCACATTCTACTCTGGCAATTGGCTGAGCACCCTGGCTGCTCCACTGTCAGCTGCTTCTGGAGAACACCGCCGGCCAGTAGCCCCTGCGCGCTATTTTATCGCGGCGCGCGTAACCCAAAGCTTGCACTGCCTCATCAGTCTCTCGGCAAAGCCGGAGACTACGCAGTTGGCAGTATGAGCGGTGAGCAAGTGCGCGCCGCCAATGCGCCGCCTCCCTGCAGCCTCCTCCTGGCTGCCGCGCGTTGCTGATGTTGTTAACGTCCAGATCTACGTGTGTGCCATGCTGCAGGGCCTGCGACGGCGGCAGCAGCACCCGACCAGGCGGCAGCGGCGGCAGAGGCAGCGGCGCAGCAGGCGGTGGCGGCCCAGGCGGCCGAGCAGCCCGCCAGCAGCACACCAGCGGCAGCAACTGATGAGGAGGAGGACGAGGATGACGAGAATGAGACATGCGGCTTCTGTCGCTTCATGAAGGGCGGCGGCTGCCGCCAGGCCTTTGTTGTGAGCTTCGCCACTGTCCGCTCTGGCTGCGCTGGGCACTGCACGGAGCGCATCGCCTTGCTGAACAATACTGCTCTTTTTGCATGGCCGTTGCCTGGTCACTTGTCGTCACTCTTACCCCAATGCATGGCTGTTGCTGCTTGCTGCAGGCGTGGAGCAAGTGCGTGGACCGGGAGCGGGATGCGGGCAGCGACTTCACAGAGGAGTGCCGCGAAAAGGTGCGGCAGCCAGCCGGACGTTGTCAACCACCTGTGCCACTTTCCCACTGTACAGCTGTGTGGCGCACTTGATCAAACACTCAGATTGTCACACCCAACCCCAGCGATGAATATTCCCCCGCCTCGGACTGTGCGTCTTGCAGACGCTGGCGCTGCGCGAGTGCATGCTGAAGCATGAGGACTACTACAGGTGCGTGCGAGCCCAGCCGAATGCCGTGCTATTGTGCAGACCGTTGCCAGCGGATGCTTTGCAATCCCATTCACATGCGTCCGCTCGTTAGCGTGGTTTTCATCAACAGGCCGCTCCTGCCCCCTCCCTAACTGTTGCCCCAGGCCCATGCTCGAGGAGGAGGAGGAGATGCTGCGGGAGCAGGAGGAGCTGGATGCAGCAGAGAAGCAGCTGGAGGGCGTCACGTTGGGAGAGCAGCAACCACAGCAGGCGCAGCAGCAGCACGAGCAGGCAGCTGCGGCGAGCGGCACAGCGGATGCGGCGCCCAAGCAGTGAGGCCGGGCCGCCGCCCGGCGGTGCAGATGTGCCCTTTTGTCTGCGCCTGGCGGTCCATGAGTTGAATGAACCAAGCAATTGTTCCAGCCTTGCATCTAATTGCAGTTGAGCACATGCAATCACAATCTGTGTAGCATGGCAGCAGAGAATCATATAGTGTCTGTGAAGCTGGCCAGCCCTGTTTCTGGCACCCAGCTGACGTTCACTGCCCAGGGCTGCGCAGGTCCGGGGGCAGGCTTGCCCGCAGCTGCGCAGCGGCGGAGCCTGGCGCCCCCGTCGCTGCCCCCAGCTGCAGCAGCTCATCCCTGCTGTATGCCAGCCGCTCGTCATGCTCCAGCACTTGTGCAGTCAGCCTGCCTGCGGCGCTGCTGCGCCGCCGCACAGCCAGCGACTCTGCGGTGCTCATGCCGCTGCCGGGCCGGCTGGGCGCTGCTGCTGGTGTGCCCGTGCCGCCTGCCTTGCTGCCTGCTGGAATGGCCACCGGCTCTCTGTCCCTCAGAACCTCGCCCAGCTCTCCGCCCGCTTGCACAGCAGCGGCTGCAGCCACCTGCAGCCCCGCCTCGGAGGCCAGCCAGCAGCCGTACAGCGAGAAGCGCCGCAGTGTGGGGCAGCGGGGCAGCGCGCGCAGCAGGCCGGGGTCTGTGATGCTGCTATCCACCACATGCAGCGCCTCCAGCTGCACTCAGGTGCGGCGGGAAGGGCGATGGGCAACGAGCAGGGCTGGGAAGACAGAGTTGACACCCAAAAGCAGGACAACAAAGGGCCGCCGAGGATACAGGTGCACCTGCCCTTGCATGAGCAATCAAAGCGCCCAGGGGCCTGCTTGCCTGTGGCAGGCTGCAGAGAGCGCTGAGCCCCTTGTCTCCAACCGCCTTGCTGCCCAGGCTGAGCTCCCGCAGCTGGGGCAGCGCAGAAGCTAGGTGGCGGCAGCCGCGGTCGTCCACAGCTGTCCCAAGCAGTGACAGGCTTGTCAGATTAGCGAGCACAGGGAACGAGGCGTGGCCTGCACGCAATTGGGAGGGGTTGATGGCTGCGTGAGCAACAGCATGTGACCAGGGACACTGAGCAAAGAACACGGGGTAAAACGTTCAGCCTCATGCGCGCCGTACCGCACCTTCCGGCAAGCTGCTGCATGTGACTTTGCTCAACGAGAGGTCGAGCTTTTCGAGCGGCAGCTGGGCCAGCACCGGCCAGCTGCTGTCTCCAGCCTGGGTGTTGCTGCGGCACACAGACGTGGAAGAAGATACAGCGTGGACCGTGGGAACTAAGAAAGCGCATCAGTGTAGAGGGGCGTTCCAACCTCCTCCTCCTCCTCCTCCTCCCTCTTACTTCCTCCTCCTCCCTCTTTCCTGCCCACCTCAGGTTCAGTTCACGGAGCGGCATGGCCAGCAGCTGCGACACGCCCTGGTCCCCCACCGCCGTGTCAGCCAGGGACAGCCAGCGGAGCGGCAGCGGGGCGAGGTCGGCCAGGTCCCGGTCAGCCACACGTGTGCCTGCGGGCAAGCCAGCCAGGGCAGGTGATCGGCCGGTCGGTGCCGTACAAGCACAGTGCCCAGCACAAGCACAACCTTGCTACAGGCGCATCCCTCGTTGTGTGAGCATGCCAGCAGTGCTTCACCACCCACATGCTCACCCGCCAGGTTGAGCCAGGTGAGCCCGGATGCCGCCGCCAGCATGGACAGGTCGCCGCCAAAGGCGCTCGAGTGCAGGTCCAGGCGCCGAAGGCTGCCGGCGGCACCCGACACCAGCTGGCGCAGCAGGCGATCGCCGTTGGGAGGCAGCAGCGTGGTGCTCGCCAGCTCCAGCTCCTCCAGGTGCGGCAGCGTGCACCTGCGCATCGCACTGAGTTGTGTCGTGAAGGCCTCAAGCGAACGATAGCAATGCATTCCCCGGAGATGGCAAGGCAATCTAAATAACTACCAAAGGGCACCGCTTTTCCCCACATACCCGATTTGCAGCCACACCGCCTCCTGCGGCGAGTCGTCCGCAGCACCCAGCGCGCAGTGCACCATGCTGAGCTGCCGCAGCGTGGTCAGCGCAGGCGGCGCGTGCACCTGCAGGAGGCGGGTGGCGGTGAGCCGCTCAGGGTGTGGCATTCAACACGACGCTTGGCCTGTGGAATCCAGGTCCGCTCACGCGCTGCTGCTCAACGACTGTGTGGGCATCAAGTACCCTGTACAACACCGGACAAGTAATGTTCGCACCTCTGTGAAGCTGACGTCGAGGGAGGTGAGGGCGGGCAGCACCTCCAGCGCACCCATGCCGCCATCGCCCACAGCGGTGGATGCCAGGCGCAGGCGCCGCAGCTGGGGCAGCCCTGCCAGCGCTGCACAGCAGGAGTCGCCCAACGGCAGGTCGCCCAGGTCCAGCGCCGTCAGCTGGGTGAGTGCCGGCACAATGTGGGCCACAGCCGCCTCGCCCATCCCGGTGCCAGCCAGGCTCAGGTCGACGAGTGAAGTGAGCTGAGCCAGGGCCGCCGCCGCGCCGTCGCTCAGCCCGGTGCATCCCTGCAGGTCGAGCACGCGCAGGCCGGGCGCCAGCGGCACCAGCTGCTGCACTGCCGCATCCCGCAGCTTGGTGCAGCGCTGCAGGCGCAGCTCGTGCAGCGCAGAAAAGGAGCCCAGAGCCGCCAGCCAGGCAGGGTTGATGGCTGGCCCGCTCAGGCACACACTCGTCGCCGAGTGGCGGAACAGCTCCAGCTGCGGTGGCGCGATGCGCCGCTGCTCCAGCAGCGCCTGCAGCAGCTCGTTGGCTGGCCCCTCTGGCAGGCACTGCAAGGGAGACGGGGTGTAAGTGAGTGAGCAGCGGAGCGAGTGAGCAAGGGAAGCTGGGTGTAAGTGAGTGAGCAGCGGAGCGAGTGAGCAAGGGAAGCTGGGTGTATGGCCGATCGAGCATGTCAAGGCAAGCCAGCCACTCACTGCTAGCTGCCGCCGCTGCACTCGCCAGTACTCATCGTCGATGGCGGCCTGTAGCGGGCAGTAGGGTGCGGGTGGGGCAGCGGCAGATGGCAGCGGCAAGACGGCGGCGGCGGCATCGCAGATGCAAGCGGCAGTCTCGTGCAGGATCAGTCTGCAAATGGTGGATTGTCCCGGCAGCATTCAGGCAGGCTGCAGGGCATGTCCCGCCCCAACGCGCCTGCAAGCAGAGCTGCACGAGCCCAGGCGGGCCTAGGTCTCCATCCGGCACTTGCGGTCGCATGATGGTGCCGGTAAGACACGATTGGAATGAAGCTGGGTAGCTCAGATGCTGCTAAAAGGCGGGTTTGCATGGTCTCATGGGCGCTCGAGAAGTTTTGGGCCGTCCCGCAATGCCCAATCACTTTGTTCGATCGCGCAGTTGTCCACAACTAAGCGCAGCACTAGTAGCCCTCCACTCCGCGAGCTCAATATTGCAACTTGCTCGCAGCGGCCTCCAGCGTCGCTCGCGCTGCTTGAAAGGACAACAGAACCGATCTGTAGGTCTCTGAAACTTCCCCAGCACCGCTAAACAAGCTTGGCGGCAACCAGAGCGGCGGCGGGAGCGGCGGCGGCGCGGCACCAGCCGCATCGCCTGCCCCACGCAGCGCATCGCCCTCAGCAGTGGTGTATGCTTCTCAGCCACAGGGCCGCTGAGTGAGGTGAGGCATGGGATGGTACCGCCACTGCCGCTGCAGTTGCATTCATCCTCCCGTGCCACCAGGGCTCCAGGCTGCCATGCCCGCCTCTATGCTGCAGCGGCCTGTGGTGCGAGGCTGACGGCTGCAGCAGGCGGCCATGAAGTTCAAGGCCACGCTGTCTGACCGCGGGCTGCGGGTGCTGGAGCGCGGCTTCCTGCCCACCCTGGAGAAGCTGGGCAAGCGGTGCCAGGTGGGTTCTGCCGCACTCGGCCCTCCCTTTCTGCCTGAAGCTGTGCGCACCTGCTGCGCAGCTCCCCCCTTGCCGTGCACATGCCCTGGCTTCCTCATAGCAAAATCAATTGGTCTGCTAGCTCACGCACTCACCCTACACCCTGCCACTTCAGCTGCTGCTGTCCCCCGAGGACGTGCACCTGATCCAGGCGGTGACCGACACCGACGGCCTGCAGGTCACCGCCCGCCTGGCCAACGTGGGTGCTGGGCTTGGGGGGCTGGGGGGCTATTGCCAAGGGCCGGAGTGAGTGTGCGTGTGTGAGGTTGTTAGGAAGGAAAAGGAAGTACCAAGCCGTCGGAAGTAGGAACATGAAACACCAACGCAAGCATGGTTACCGCCATTGGGCCTCCCGCCCACCTCCCGCCCACCCCTCCCCGAGCAGGCGGTGCTGTTCGAGGAGGAGGGCTTCAAGTGCCAGAGCCGCTACAACAACCAGATCGCCTTCAGCGTGGACATTGCGCTGCTGCTCAAGGCACGCGGTGGGGAAGGGGCGCCGAGTTAGGAGTCTCAGAGGGGCAGGCTGCACTTGCTGCTCCAGACACCTGGGCAGTGCTCGATTCACACAGCCAGCCAGCCTGCAGCGCCACCCACTCTCCCTGCTCGAACAGGTGCTGAGGTCAGCGGTGGGCCACGATGCGGATGCGCTAGAGATGAAGCTGGCCATGCGCAGCCTGCCATGCACCACGGGTGAGGCGGGCCTGCTGGATGCAGCTGGTGGGTCAGTTGGGACTCATGACGGTTGTCTGCAAATGTTTGCAGAGTCCACCGTGGCACAACTGCTCTGCCAAGCCTTGAGCCTCATGTGTGCATGAAGCGGTCCGACCCTGTGCTGCAGCGGATGCGGCGCCGCAGCAGCGGCCCACGCTGGCCTTTTCATGGAGGGGGCACAACGTGACAATGGTGCAGGAGCTGCCCATCAGGTGGGTGCGGGTGCGGGACTAGGCAGCTGCTTTGCAGTTGGTTGGGTTGCATGCGTTTCAACCAATACAGCAGGCGCGCTTGCTGGGGAATCAGAGAACCAAAGCTGGCTTGCACAATCATCCACCCAACCTCCTTCCCCTCCCTGCCCTTCCTCCGCGCAGCCAGCCCTTCACCCAGCGGGACGTGGAGGAGCTGTGCCGGCAGAAGGACATCACCAGCCTCAGCCCATTCTACCTGGACCTGCAGGACGAGGTGCTGCGCATACAGGTGAACAGCCGGGGCGCATGTGTTTTGGTGGGCAGTCGCGCATACAGGCATGCATGCAAGCATGCTCAGGAGGATTGGGGGCCGGACGGTCTGGCATGGGCAGTCGAGACCGCAAGGTTTCTGGGGAGCATGCCCATGCCCCGATCAGGGCCCCCTCCCCGCCCTCAGGCCCTCGCATGCCCCCATGCCTCTCCCCACTCTGCCCCACTACAGGCGCTGACGGACAAGCTGAAGGGCATGTCCAGCGAACTGCTGTTCGCCACCACGCGGCACGGCGACCTGCACCTGCAGGTGCACACCACCGGTGAGCACGCAGCACAGCAGCCATGGCTGGGTGCACGTACCCGCATGGCAGTCACCTGGTGGGCTCTACGCTTGGGGTATTTGTCATGCAAGCCGGCATATAATAGAGGGTTGCCGCCTCGCTGAGCCACCCAAGCTGTCTGCGCAACGCAGGTGTGGAGTTTGGCAGCGAGGTGCGCGGCCTGTCGGTGCTGCCGGCGGCGCAGGCGGAGGGGCTGCAGCCGCTGCAGTGAGTGAAGGGTGGAGGCTGGCTGCCTGCTGGCTCACTGTTTGGAGTTGCCAGCAAGGTGGACGTCCGTGCCAGCAGGCGCAGCATGGTGGTGGTGGGGGGGGGGGGGGGGGGGGGGGGGGGGGGGGGTGGG
>VFQQ010001129.1_pt1 | contig 40432 bp, 39 predicted proteins | sample 3512341 | NCBI WGS metagenome assembly VFQQ01 (sample SAMN10412373, study PRJNA504923) | tailings metagenome | isolation source: Relicate 2 Philex TSF1 revegetated site | place: Philippines: Tuba, Benguet | collected 2017-08-29 | reverse complement strand
CGATGAGTACCTTGAGAAAGTCCTGTTAGGAACATGAGTTAACGTGCGATCGCCCTGCGAAATAGCCCGGCTTGCGAAGCGCATGGTTACTGCTCTTCGGGTCCGCCAGGTGAGAAGGGGCAACGTACTTGGCGCTGGCCGACAATGTGCCGTAGGTCAAATTGAGACCATGGAAGTCGGCACGAATCTGCAACTTCGAGACAATTCGTAGCGTCTGAGCATTTCCATCGAATTGCAGGAGATCAGAATGCCATTTCGGTCGCACGGCAGCCTCGTCGGCCAGCTTCAGGTAATCACCAAACCAATCACGGATGGCTTGCTCTCCTGCGTGACCAAACGGGGGATTTCCCAGATCGTGAATTAGGCCGCATGTCGCGGCGATATCTTCGATGGATCGGGCCTGCGCCGCAGCAACTACTCCTTCGTCGCAAAGTTGCTGGGCGGCCCAGCGGGCCAGTCTCCGGGCAACTGTCGCCACCTCGAGCGAGTGTGTAAGGCGAGTTCGGATGCTGTCATGCGGTTCAAGCGGAAAGACCTGGGCCTTATCCTGTAGACGCTTGACTGGGGATGAGAAGACAGCGCGGTCGTAATCCCGCTCGAACGGTGAGCGGTCGTCTTCCGGATTTGGCTTCGAAGGGCGCTCACGCGCCTCGCACAGCAGTTGGCTCCACTGCATCGCCATCACATTCGCCCTTTCAGACAACAATCGCCTGGGGATATTTGACAGAGTCTGCAAATGCGTGGCAAGTCTGCCTTTTGACGCGAGCAAGGCCGAGCGCTGGGCTTCATCGGGGCAGGCACGCATTAACGCTTGAGAGCAATCTATTCTGCGACGTGATAATGTTTCTTACGGAAAGTCAGGTGCAAGTGTTGGCAGCCCGATCGTCAGTCATCGATCGATCTCGGCCAGCTTTGCCGAAATCCCGTACGTGGCCAAGCGCTCCATCTCATCGATCAAATCAAGGCATCGCGATCTGATCTCATTGTCGTCTGTCTGCGAGTATAGCCTGACAACTAGGGTGGAGACCGATGATGCAATGAAAGCCGAATCGGTCGCGAAGTCGCCCGATTTGTCGCCTGACTTCTGAAGAAATCGCTCCGCAAGCCGCAGTGTGATATCGGGGAGTTTCCAGTCCGATTCTTCCAGGTGTCGAGGGAGCCAGTCATGCGGTGCCGGGAAGGCCCGACTCTCCAAGTATCCTTTGATCAACTCCTCCAAACTGGCGAGTTCCTGCCCGGCGACATGAGAGAAGCATGCCGCGGCTTGTTCGCGAACTGTCGCTGTTTGGTCATTGAACATGTCATTCAAATAGGATTGACACTCCCGCCCGACCTCAGCGTCGTTGACGTTGAACGCGTAGACCTCTGCGGCCGCCACGCGTTCGAGCTCCGAGCCTCTCCGTACGCTCGCTGCGTCCGCCTTCGCTGTGGCATCGACGAATGCGGCCAGGCAGGTTTGTTTTGCAGCAACAGACACCGCAGTGTCGAGGTGTGACTTGAGGCCGGTAGTCAATAAGTCACGGAGTTCGGGATAGTGCGTACTCGACGCATAGCGAACGAATTCAGCAAAAGGTGTCGTGCCAAGCAAGATGTCAGAAAGCGAACACACCTTCTTTAACAGTTGAACCGCTTCATCGCGGTCGTGGTCCAGAAGCGGACAAAGTGCGTCGATGACGCATGTTCGCACAGCAATTGACGGATCATCGGCCATTCGCCGGACAACCGGCACCAGCAGTGCCACACGGCCGTAGTGACCAAACATGAGAGCCTCGATGGCTCTCGCGGCTCTTCCTCGAACGCAGTTGTAGCCACGGAAGTAGGCATCATCGCAGATATCGCGATTGCTCGATGCACCTTTTATCAACAGCTCGTCGGAAGCTGGATCGGGGTCTTCAGTTGCGTAGTAAATGATAAGCTTCAGATCATCATCAGCGATCACACGCTTCGCTATTCGTTCAAAGGCCGAGCAGATTGAACGTCCGCAGGGACGATCCGGAAGCCGGTGAAGGCGACGAATAACAGCGAGCACGACCTCTGTGTCCAGCAACGCGAATTCCTCGTCATCCTTCCTCCGAGCCTCCTTGTCGAGGTTTTCTCCGCCGCTGCCGCAGATCCCGTCGAGGATGGCTTCGAAATATTCTGATCGAATGGTGTCTTCCATTCGTTCTACGAGAGCGGCAAATCTGGCTCGCTGTTGCCGTGCGAGCGGGCCCAATGTTCGGCTCAATTCGACTGCCGACCCATGTGGGTGCTGTTCATGTCGACGTTCGGATTCCCAGCCGTAGTCGTATTCCCGCATTGCGGCGAGCCATTCGTCATCGGTGAGACATTTGGCGACGTCGGGGGCGATGGGACTGACTGCGACTTGCATTCCTCCTCCTCTGCGAGGTGGGAGCTTCAATTCCTGATGGGGGAATCTGCTTCTTAAGGCTTCCAGCCTCGTGACGCCTGCTGACGAGAGAGCCTGATCTCCAATCGATTCGAGAAGCAGACGTTGTACGAATTCCCCGTATTCAGCGTCGTCATCGTCGGCGTAGCCGAGCGCTGCGTCCTCAAGTTGTCGAAGGTGGTCCTCCGTCAGATGAGGTAGGCAGCTTTCAATGGCTTCGCGGCTAATCGCAGCATGTCCATTGCCGCCGCCACTCCAGACGCCGTACCCAAGCCTGAGATGTCGCGGAGACGCGACGAGAAAATCCAGGCAGTGAGACGAAAAATACCCCGGGTTGGCAACGTAAGTTGCCAGCCGCAACATGGCGATGACATCGGTGTCTACGTGGGCAACCGAATCGACGAATGACGCCGCAAGTTCAGGTTTCGTCTTCGCGATCGTCTCAAGCGCGGTTCGGCAGTCCGCCAACAGCGCATCATCGATGTGCATCGCGGAGCCGTTGGTTCGAATGCCGAACACCTGATCAATGTCGAGCCGATTCGGTCGAGAATGCCGCCATTTGTCACAAAGGCGTGCGATACGAGGCAGGATCTCCGATGCATACGCCTGCGGTTGTTGACCGGCGATCTCGGAAAGTACTGATGCGGCCGCATTGTCATAGCGATCTAGTTCACGTCTCACTTCAGCGAGATCGGTCAACGGGAGAACGGCCTTGTCGAGCCAACGGCAGACAGCTTCAAGTGCAAACGACGGTGCGTCCTTTGCACTTTCACGTAGCCGTTCCCACCACGTTCGACGTCGTCCAGACCCGGCCTCAACTGGTTCCTCAAAAACACCATCATCCATCAGCTGCAGAAATAATCGTTGCATTTCGGGAGAGTGGTGAGGCTCCTCAAACTCGAAGTAGATCCTAAATCGATCGTTCCAGGCGCCTCCCGCTCCTCGAAAAGGGTCGAGAAGAGCAGCGACGGCATTTGATCGCTTCTTTTGGACGTCTCCGAGAAGGACAAACCAAAACCCCAGGTGAACCAGTTCCTCATCTGGTGAATGAAGCCAATCACGGATGACGCCTTCTTGGTTTAAAAGGTCGAACCAAGGCAATGAGTTACGAATCGCGACACGTAAGTGACGGCCAAGCAAATCATGGTGCAGCAGTGGTCCAACGATCGACCATTCGTCCCGTCCAGGGTCCTGCAGCGTCCCCAGCCAGGCACAAGTCATGCGACGAATATGAAATCGCACTTCGTCGTTGCACAGCGTGGCGTGCAGCTGCGGCAGGTAGTCCGCTCTGGAATGATGGCGGAGAAAGGTGAGAATCTGACGAACCTGAGCTCTGCGAAAGAGATGCTGTTCGTCGCCTCGAAGAAGATCGGTAACCGACTTTCCACTTGCTGAGAACCGTCGTGCGAACGAATAGTCAAAGAACGACTCGTGGAAAAAGCGGACCTGCTTTCCATCTGGAATGAGCACATGCTCAGTAAGCATCGCAGTTACCGTCTCGCTCCAGTCATCCAACACGAACTCTGGCACGTAAAGCGTCAAGTTGGCGCTCATTGTGCTGCACATCCGGTCGATCACTGTGGACCAATCGGAGGTTCGTCCCAGCCGCTCCGACACAGCCTTCTCTTTTCTCCTCCAGTATCGATCGAACAAGTCACCAACATCTTGGAACGTCGCATCGGGGCGGGAATTGTCGATTCCACTGATGAACAGCCCCAGGTGAAGGGGAACTTGAAGCAGTTGTTTCTGCAGCGTGTTCAAGGCGAGCGACTTGTATCCCGCCTCTTCGAGCGCGCGATCGATGTCCGTTTCCGACAGAAGTTCGATCTTCACATGCAATGTCGACTTCGGCTCTTTGAGCCGTCGCAGGCGATGATCGTTGTCTAGATCGAATGTTCGACAGGCAACTAGCAGCCGCATGTTCGGATAGCTGGCGACTTCGCGCTGGAGGTTGTCGAAGACGTCGATCAGATGTGGATAACGACCGGAGATCTGGCTGACGGCATCCAACTGATCAACGACGAGCACGCAATGTCCCCCGTTTGCGATTCCCGCGAGAACGACTGCGGGGGACAAACCGATGTCGAGTTGTCTACCGATGTCGGTTGTCGAGTGCGCATTGCCAAAGCGGTCGATGCGAAACGCAAGCACAGGAATGTTTTCTGACTCGAGCCGGTTCACAACTTCGGCGATGACGCAGCTTTTACCGGCCCCGGCTGCGGCAGAGGCGAGAACGGTTTGCGGGCCATGTGGCGCGATGAGGTGGGCAGTGATTGCCTCGACCTCATTACGCTCCAAAGAACGACCGTTGATCAGCTCCAATTGAGTGGTGTCGACGTAGGACGCGTTTTGCCTATTGATCTTCGTCAGAAGCGGCGTGTCATGAACCCAGTCTCTTTTCGCGTATCCAAATCTCGCGAGATACGCCCAGATGTCGGCTTGAGAAATCTCCGAGCCAAGTGTTTCCAGAACCAAATCACCGAGCAGCAGCCGCACTTCTTTTGGTGACAGGTGTTGGCCGTCAGTCCGATAGATCAGGAGTTCGATGTGCTGTTCGACCTGCTGTATCAACGTGGTCTCATCAACCAAGACGATCCGCGTAGAACGCAAGCAACGGAACGCGATGTCGCGATCTGGCTCGATCGAGAGGATATCCCGGTTGAACGCCTGGGAGAGCCGTTGGCTCCGAACGGAATGCAGCTCGTGCAGAAAGGACTCGGCTGTTGGCCGCCGCTTTGCCGTTTCCTCCAATTCACGGACGTCATTCGCACCCGTCGAGGAGACGAACGTGCAAGCATTGGTTTCTCCATCGGAAAGCTTGAGCCACAAGTCGCCGAGGACGCTGCGGCCGGTCGAAGCGTCTTTATGGGTAAGGCGATCGGATGTCCATTCGCCGTCGCTTCGTTGTCGTTTGACGGAGTGAAAGTTGCGAGAGCCGTCTCTCGATCTCAGAACGAACTCGACACCCAGACCGTCGGCCCCGATCGGCTCAACCGTGATCCCGATCTCTCGACCGATCGCGACTTCTAGCACACAGCCAACGGTCCAAATCTGCTCGTAGCGATTTCCAAGCTTGCCAGCTTCACCACCGGCGCGCGGCATGGCCAATTCTCCCAGCTATTGTTCCAAGAGGCGGACATTCTGTCGTAGACGCCGAGAGGCTTTCAATCGGAGCCTCGGGCGCAAAAGCAGTGTTTAGGCGGCAGCCATTCGCTGCAGTTCGTGAATATGGCCCATATCGTCGAAGCTGTGGATGAATGTCTGCGCGGGATTGCGCTCGCTTAATTCCTGACTTACCGTCAGTCGTAACACCGTGGTTGAGGAGGCACGGCGATACGACGCTGATGATTTACGCATTTTTGAACCAGAAAGGCGGTGTGGGCAAAACGACTCTCTCGATCCATGCCGCTTCTGAACTTTCCCGCCAAGGTAGGCGGGTGCTCCTGATCGACGCCGATCCGCAAGGAAGCGCCCTTGCCTGGGCTGACTGTCGTGAGAGTCCGGGCTTCACCGTGGTCGGCATGCCGAAAGCCACCATCCATAAGGAAATCCACCTTCTGGCCCATGACTACGACGACATCGTGATCGACGGGCCACCACGGATCGCCGAATTGGCGCGATCCATCTTGCTGGCGGCCGACGTGGTCGTGATTCCGCTGCAGCCCAGCCCCCTCGACATCTGGGCCGCGGCTGAGACGGTTGACTTGGTTCGCGAGGCACAAGTCTACAAGCCCGCTCTGAAATGCTGCCTCGCGATCAACCGAAGAATCGTGAAGACCGCGATCGGCCGTGATGTCCGGGACGCACTCAAGGAGCTCGATGTCCCGGTGCTCGAATGTGACATCGGCCAGCGGGTGGCGTTCGTGGAGACATTGGCGAACGGCTCCACAGTGGGCCGGAACGTCGATCGCAAAGGCGCTCGCGAGATCGAACGCTTTGTGGAGGAACTGAGGAGGATGTCATGAGCAAACAGATTCGAATGACGGCTCGCCCGAAACGGAGCAACACGGCGGACCAGTGGGTTGAGACTTCCTCGCCCATTGCGGTCGAACCAACGGGCAAGATCAAGCGGCTCACGATCGACATTGATCCCGAGCTGCACACGCGCCTCAAGCTCCGTTGCGTTCGGCACGACGTTCGGATCGCTGACTGGCTGCGAGGCCTTATCGAAGACACCCTCGACGCCGAAGATCGCAATTCTTCTTCATTCTGATTTTGCCGTGCGATTGCCGTCCGCCGGCGTCCTCAGTTGTCGGTTGTAAGCCCTTCTGCTGAACGTGATCGCCTCGTCCCAAACTTGGGACTACATCTGCAGTCATTCGCTGCACCGATTAACACACTCGACGCCTCGCGGTCGCCGATCGATTTCCTGTGGATGTTTCAACCATGACGCGCTGAATCGCGTTGTCGCATTACGATCCATCTGGCACGGTTGAACCCACCTAAGCACTGCTTAGGAGACAAGCCTATCACTTTGATTTGTTTTTCTGGTTTCTTATTAGACCCGCAATTGTCTGCTCCGTGGGTCACTCCTACGGTTTCACATGCTGATTGCGACACAGGGCAAGAACGTCGCGGCAACGCGGCAATACTTCGAGAGCGTGCTGACGCAGGGCGACTACTACCTCGGTCAGGAAGTCGCCGGGCAGTGGCATGGACGCGGTGCCGATGTGCTGGGTCTCGGTGTCGGATCGAACGTTACGCGGGACCAGTTCGCCGCCCTCCTCGCCGGTCAACATCCCGAAACCGGCAAGGCTCTCACCCAACGCCAACGGAAGGACCGCCGTCCCGGCGTCGACCTCACGTTCTCCGTTCCTAAGAGCGTGTCACTCGCCTGGGCGATCAACGGCGACGAACGGATCGTCGAGGCGTTGCGAGCGGCCGTCCACGAGACGATGACCAAGGACATCGAGCCGCTGATGATGCGGCGGGTGCGTGACGGCGGCCGGGCGGTCACGAAGGACCGGACGCCGACCGGCAAGCTGATCTACGCCGACTTCCTGCACAAGACTTCACGCCCCGTCGAGGGGAGGCCTGATCCGCACCTGCACGTCCACGCCTTCGTCATCAATTGGACCGAACAGAACGGCAAGCACTACGCCGGGGAGTTCGAGGAGATCATGCGGCAGCGGCCGAGCCTGCAGGCGAAGTTCGAGGCGAGGCTCGCCCGTACACTCGAACAGCAGCTCGGTTACCGCATCGAAAAGACGCTGTACCGTCAGAGCGGCCGCATGAAGATGGGCTGGGAGATTGCGGGGATCGATCGGAACACGATTGAGAAGTTCAGTCGGCGGACCGAACAGGTGGAAACCTTCGCCCGCGAGAATGGCATCACCGATGCAGCCGAAAAAGGGGCCCTCGGCAAGAAAACCCGCGAGAAAAAAGATCGCGGGACTTCCTTCGACCAGCTGCGGCATGAGTGGCGGTCGCGTCTGACGGATGAAGAACGCGGGACTTTCGGCGGGCTGACGGGCGGACCCGCCTCACTCCAGAAAACCAACGAGCACGAGCTCGCCGAAAAGGCCCTGCGGTTCGCCCTCGATCATCACCTCTATCGCCAGTCGACGGTCGAGCGTCATCAGGTCATCGGAACGGCGCTGGAACATGCGGTCACCTTATCGCCGGAGCAAGTTGAAGCCGCGATCGACCGGATGAATGTCATTCAGAAGGAACGCGAGACGGACGGAGCGAAACGTCACCTGGTGACCACACGTGAAGTGCTCGCGGCCGAAAAGGAGCTGATTGCGTTCGCCCGCGAGGGCCGGGGAACGCGAAAAGCCATTGGCACGCAAGAACACGAGTTTCGGCGACAGTGGCTCAACGATCAGCAGAAGTCAGCCGTTCTGCACGTCCTCACCTCTCGCGATGCCGTCATGGCCATCACCGGCGGGGCCGGAACCGGCAAGTCGTCGCTGATGGCCGAAGCGGCCGAAGCGATCCGGGGCCATGGGAAAGAGGTTCTTACGCTCGCTCCTTCCACAGGCGCCCGCGAAGTCCTGCAGGACAAGGGCTTCGCTAATGCACAGACAGTCGAGCACCTGCTGCGAAACGCGCAGCTGCAATCTGCGATCAAGGGGCAGGTCCTGTGGGTAGATGAAGCGGGTTTGCTCGATGTCCGCTCGATGAACGCCCTCTTTCGTGTCGCCAAAGAGCAGAACGCCCGGATCGTCCTCTCGGGCGATTCACGCCAACACGCCTCGCCGAGGCGCGGCGAAGCCCTGCGGCTCCTGGAACGCGAGGCCGGCCTGAAGATCGCCCGCGTCGAGACGATCCAGCGACAAAAGGGCCAGTATCAGCGGGCGGTGGCCCTTATTAGTCGCGGCTATGAGATCGTTGATGCGAGGAAGGGGACGACCGGTCTGGTCGCCGGCTTCGATCTGCTCGATCGGCTCGGGAAGATTCGCGAAATCCGCTCGGTGGACCGGCACGCCCTCCTCGCGGCGCAGTATCTGAAAGCGGAGGCTCAGGGGCGTTCGACACTCGTCGTGGCGCCGACGCATCAGGAGGCCGAGTCCGTCACGGCGGAGATTCGCTCCGGGCTACGTCGCCGTGGCTTGCTGACTGAACAGGAGCATTGTGTGCCCCAGCTTCGTTCCCTCAATCTGTCCGACGCTGAGAAACGGGAGACGACGACCTATGCGGGACAGGCCGAATGGATCGTTCAGTTTCACCAGAACGCCAAGGGGGGCATCAAGCGCGGGGAACGCTATCGGGTCACCGGCGTCCGTGATGGACAGGTCCATTTGGCGGCCGACAACGGCCAGCAACGCATTCTTCCACAAAACGCACCGGAGCGATTTGAGGTCTACAGAGAGTCCACGCTGGCCGTCTCCGTCGGGGACAAAGTCCGCTTCAGTCTGGGCGGGACGGCGAAGGACGGGAAGCGGCGGATCAGCAACGGGCGTCTGGATGAGGTGCAAGCCATCGATCCGAAGGGCCATCTGGTTCTCAAAAGCGGCCTGACGGTCGACCGAAACTACGGTCACCTCGATCTCGGGTACGTCATCACCAGCCACGCCAGTCAGGGGAAGGACCGGCAGGTGGCGCTCGCCGCGATGGGGTCCGAGTCCCTGCCCGCGATCAACGCTAAGCAGTTCTACGTCACCGTTTCACGCGGCAGCGACGACGTTGCGATCTTCGTCGACGATAAGGCGAAGATCCGGCAGGCGATCGCCCGCTCGGGCGAACAACTGTCGGCCACGGAAATGGTCAGGGAAGAACACGCCGAACAAGCCGCCGCGTCTGTCAGGGCGTTCGCACGATCGTCGGGACGACGGGTTCTGCAGACAGTCCGTGACCGGGTCGCCGCTTGGTGGAAAGACCGCAGCAGCGGGGAAGTCGCCCGGATGGAAACCGGTCGGCAGCGGGACGACGGCGGCGGACCATTTGACGGCTTTGGGCCGGTGCCAGGCTTGAGCGGAGGTTATTGACGATGTCCTCATCGATGGCCAGAGCGTTTGATGATCAGCGCCGCGAGCAGTTGTTCCGGCCCCGGGCTCAACCGGCAAACCAGTCAAAGGCTGACGGTGCTCCGTGGCAAACGGTCCGCAATGGCGAGATGCCGCCGCTGATGTTTCAGCTCAGGTTCCGGGATGGCCGGATCAACGGCTACGCCTACAGCGACCTTCGCGAAATTCGCTATCGCGATGCGGGTTACTTGCAGTTGGGCCTGTGCGGGATGTCCCGCCAGCTCGTCACGATTGAGGGACGGCATCTGCGAGAACTCGTGGAGCTCCTGGGCAACGGTTTGGTCTACTGGCTGCAGGAAGCGGATGAGCGGGATGTGGACACGCCGGAGAATCGTCCGGCGATCACGGCATTGACCGTGGAAGACGCGGCCTGACTGGTTGGCGACGCCGTCCCAAATTTGGGACGGCACGCTCGGGCGGCGGGGCAATGGGAAAAGGACGTTCGCGGAGGAAACATGCCGGGGACCGTACCCGGCACGTTCTGAGGTTTAGTCTTCGGCGTCGTCGATCTCGTCGGTCGGTTCCGCCTGAAGCTGCTCGCAGATCCAGCTGTGGGCCTGATCGCAGAGCTTTGCATGAGCCAGCAGATCGTCTTTGCCGAAGCTACGAGTGTTCCTCCAGCCGTCAGCGGTGCGGTAACCGCGGGTGAACTGGACGTTGTAAAAGGTCTTCCCCTCCTCCGTGCGGTTCTCGAACATCGCAGCTCCGAGGACGCCGATGCGGATGCGGTGAACGGGTTGGTTTTGTTGTGTCATGGTCATTCTCCTGTTTTGGTTGTGAGTGATGGCTCGCTTTCGCCAGCCTTGAGCGACCAGGGCCACGCCAAGGGACCGGCGTCATGGCCTACACGGCTTTTCGGTGTGGGCCGGCCATTGACGCAGTGAGGTCCCGGGCGTGGGACAAGCGGAACAGGCTGGCGGAATTGCGATGGCCAGAACTCTTCGACACAACCGGTCAGGAGAATCGTGAGACCGGCAATCCGTGGTTCCTGAGCGTCGTATCGTCGTGGCACCGGATCACCGGGAATCCGTCAATACTCCGAGGGAAGCATCAACGTATAGCCCTCTCCGTTACCCTGGGCCCAGACGTCAACCTCGTTCAATGGAAAGTCGGTATACATCACCAGCTGATCGATGAACGGCGGTTCGCCGCTGTCGGGCACGGCCGTCAGTCGAGCGGACTGATCGTGGTTCACGGCCAGCTTCCAGAAGTGCAGCAGTTCGATCCGGTCGTCCTTCGCCGCAGCCTCGTTGAAGACCCGGCTCCCGATGTGCGTGGCGATAGCGTCGATCAGCCAGAACGCCCCACCCCGCTCCGCGAGAAATCGGACGCCCTCAGTATAGATCACCGCCCGGTTGAACGAATGCCGAAACCACTCCGTCGAGCCCGTGAACTGGGCGAGATCACTCGGGCTGAGGGGCTTCATCGAACTCGTGCTGAGACGCGGCGCGATCGCCCGCCTTCAGGTCCTGCAGTTGGGCATAGGCCTGCTGGGCCAGAAACGCGACCTTGAGCAAATCGTCGGCCGGAAGCTTGTTGGTTTCGTGGAAGCCGCTTTCGTCCTTGAACGTGCGGACGAGGTCGGCGACATACCACGGCCCTTTCGCCCCGTCATTGCGCCACAGGACGCATTTGAGGTTGCCGACACGGATCGTGGCGGCGGGCTTTTGAGCGAGTTCCCGCTCCGGGGTGGGGGCATGGGCTTTCTTCATGGTTCAACTCCTTCTCGTTGAGGGTTCGACCATGCCACGGCCCGGCCGGCTGAGTCAACGGGCTTCGAAAAGGCGTCATTCGGGAATGATGCCCGTTCGCTGCTGCATCCAGTCCAGGAACTCTTCCGCTTCACGAAGCTCTTCGCCCAGGAACGTTCCCGGATCGGAGGTTTCGAGCAGGTTGCCATAAGCTCGCAGCTTGGCCTCCCACCAATTGAGATTGTCGTAGTCTTCAAAACACAGCGACTCGGTTGCTTCGTTAGCGAAGTCTTCCAGCTCTCCGGCCAGAAGGAACAACTTTTCAGCGATCGGTGAAAGTCTGCCCGGTTGTCGAGGCGGAGTGTGTTTGATCTCGATCGTCATGGCGTCGTGTCCTTTCGTTGTTGATCGGCTTGGAAAACGAGGCAGGTATCGTGCAGCCCCGGAATGAACGAGCTTTGGTACGTCCGTCTTGAAGACGTATTCCCGTGCTGAAACCGGATGATTTCGCTGCAGGCAGGCCAGAGCCCTTCGCGGATGGCCCGTTCGACCAGCAATTGCGGAAGCGGTTGATATCGACCCTGATCGCTGTAGCCGCCGATCAGGATGGCGATCTTGCCACGCGGCGTCAGAACGCCCTTCGACAGCCGCAGCACCGTCTGCATCCGGTCGAGAAAGGCATCGATCGTCGGAGCGCTCGACAGGCAGCGTCCGTCCGTGTTGTAACGGATCATGCGCCAGTACGGGGGATGGCCCCAGATGAAATCAAATCGGCCCAGACCGGTGTAGCTGCTGGGACAGGCGGCATCCTGGCCTCGTTTGATGTCCATCGCACGGCAAGGAATTCGCAGTTCCCGGCAAACGTCGCTGCAGGTGCCGCTGCCGCTCATCAGGTCGAGGACGTTTCGCGGCTGGAAGTACCGGATCAGGTCTCGAATGAGATACCCGCCGCAATTGCCGCGGTATCGCGATGAGCCATACGGCCCCCGCCCTCGTCGGGAATGGATGCTGGTCAGGTGAGGAACCGGGCTGGCGTTGACCGGTGCAAGAGGTAGTTCAACAAAGCGTGTCATGTCTGTTCTCCTTCAAGTGGGGTTGCGTTCCCCTCCTCTCCGGCCGGGGCCAAATTCGACAACTCAAGAGGTCTGGGTGCGGGCCGCCGCGAAGCGGCAACACGGCCTCTTGAATTGGCGAAGGACACGGCCAACCTGAGGGGACGCTGCAAGCCCAGTGAAGGAGCAGACGGCGATACGATGACCCGGAACTCCGGATCACAGGAACTACGGCGCGTCGTGTTCACGGAACGTCGCAGAAGTGACGAAAGGCGAGCCGATGTGGAAGTCGGCCTTGGCAGTGGAAGGTGCGATCGACCTGGAGGAGGGAGGTTCCGGGGGCGTTCCATCCCTCGATCAACGGCCGTGCAGCGAAGAGGGATGTCGCGTGCTTGTGCAGATCACCAACGGAAACGAGGCTCCGCAGAATCGGCCAGAATTGGCTGAGCGATTGATCCGGCGGGCCCCAGACAAGGCGGCTGGTCTCGCAGTTGTTGGCTTACGACGAGGCGGCGATGCGCAGCCGGAGATGTACTGGATCGTTGAGACGCAGGACGGCGATCGTGGCCCGGCCCGTCGCGGTCAGGCCAGTGATCTGCGGGCCTTCGAACTGGAAATGGTCCTGCCAGCGGTCACGGCGAGGATGGAAGAGGGGGGTGACCAGGCCGGTCTGGCCGTCGATTCCTGAGAGATTCGAGCCTTTGTAGAGATTGCAGGCAATGCAGGCGAGCGCAAGGTTTTCCGGATCGTCCGTGCCGCCGTGCTTGCGGGGGATGATGTGCTCGATCTGGTGGCTGACGACAGGGGAGTCGTCTTCGTGCAATCCGCAATATTCGCAGTGTAACGAAGCGCGGCTCCGGACGGTCTGGCGGACTTCAGGCAGCATCAGTGGGCAGGCGTCTGGTGACGCGCCGCGGCCCGCAGCAGGGCGACGACGCTGTTCGCTTCCACGTAGCCCAGATATTCCGCTTCCTCGTCTGCCGTCAATTCGCCTTCAGTGGCCCGTCCGGCGAGATACGCGACCCGCTGTTCGAGGTCTTCGTCGCGGCCCAGGCGGCCGATCTGCTCGACCTGTTCCGGGCTGAGCAGGTTGAACAGACTGCGGGTGCCTCGGACGACGGCTATTGGATCAATCGTTGTGGTCATGAGATCAGGATACCACCGTTCGAGAAGCCAGTCAAAATTTCTGTTCTCAGGCCGGGTCGTGGCTGTGATCCATCGCATCGCCTGACATGTAGTCCACAGTTCTTCCGGTGATCCGATTTCACGGCGATACGGTGACACGACGCATCGTGTCGTCGTGAGTACGGAGGACATCATTCCAGTCCGCCCCCGGCATCTGCGGGAAGTCTTCTGTCAGGGGACAACCCGTCGGCGCCAACGCCTCGCGGACCTGGACGGCCAGAGTCTTTCCCCCATCGTCATGATCGAATGCCAGGACAACGGTGGAGCCTTGGGGCATGTTCCGGAAGGCGGATCGCAGACACTCCGCCTGCATTGGGCTGATCTGACCGGCCGTGCTGAAGAACCGGCGACCATGGATTCCCTTGAGGGCGGCGTAGCTCAGCATGTCGATCGCCGTTTCACAAACGACCATCTCACGATCGTCGGGGCGAGGGCGCGAGCAGGCGAGGCCTTTGACGCCTCCAGGGGCAAACCCCGTCCAGCCTCGGTTCTTGATCTCCATCCCGCACAAGCCCGCCTGGTTGAAGTGGGCGAAGAGGGCGTTGCGCCGTTCGTCCCGGCGGATGCGATCGTGAAAGATCGGATGGCACAACACGTCGCGGGGAATCTTTCGCTCGTCTTCGAGATAGGGGTGCGTTTTGCCGATCGGCCTGGCCTTCATCCATTCAGCCAGCACCTGGGCGGCGTTGTGCTCGGACGGCTGCAGTTCGAGGGGCAGCGTCGGCAGGTTGCGAAGCGGAGCGGGGTCACGGCCCAGCCAGGGACGGAGAAGTTTCCGGACTTCGCCGAGTGAGACGCGGTCACGGGACTGGATCAGGTCGATGATCGTCCCGCTGTCGTCGCCGACAGCGTTGAAATAGACGTACTGCCCCTGGGCATTCTTGGCGATGATGAGCTTGTCGCCATTGGGATGCCGCATGACGGCCGAGGATCGGCTGCTGTGCTTCCGATCGAAGACGAACCCGCGGGCGGCGGCATACTGCCGCAGGTCAATCCGCTTCATGTCTTCGAGTTCATCCGCCCGTGATCGCATGGACCAACCGTAGCGCGATGTCTTCCGCCAAGTCCATTAGAAGCAGGACCATGGGAAAAAGAGTTGTGGATCACGGAGTGGGGACGGCCGCCTCTTTTCCCATCGCCTCGTTCATGACCGTCCGTCGACTTTCAATCGTCAGGCCGCCAATGGTGTTGAATCTGTGTTTGAGAGGGTGTTACGGCCCGCTGACCTGTGGGCAACGCATTGAATTCGTTGACCTTCTCGGATGGCCCGGTGTGTAAACCATCGAAACCCGGTGTGTGAACCGTCGAAGATCGGTGTGTAAACCATCGAATCCAGCAGCCCAGTGTGTGATCTATCGAAACAGCGAGCTCCGGTGTGTGAACCATCGAAGTCGGGCGCTCCGGTGTGTGATCTATCGAAACCTGTTGACCGGCGGTTCGATCCATGGAAGTCTGGACCGGTCATGTCGAATCACCTCCCGTCCTCACGCTCCCCATTATTGCCTGAACGCCACCCGACGCTCGATTTCTTCGTCGTCGACGTGTTCGACGCAGCTCCCAAGGGGGACATGGCCTCGATGGAGCATCCGATCTTCTCGCTTTCGACCAAGCCCGATCACCGTGTGCGGCGGTACGAACATCACGGCAAGTTCATCGAGGTCAAACCGGCCGTCGAAGGATTGGCCACCGTTCACGACCGCGACGTCCTGATCTACTGCATCTCGCATTTGATGGCGGCGATCAACGATGGCAAGCCGGTCTCGCCGGTCATTCGGTTCAAGGCCCATGACCTCCTGAAAGCGACGAACCGCATGACGAACGGCCAGGCCTACCAGGCCCTGAAAGCCGCCTTCGAGCGTCTCTCCGGAACTCGGATCAGCACGAACATCGCCACGGGCGGGAGAGAAGAGTTCGAGACGTTCGGAATCATCGAACGGGCGAGGATCGTCCGTGAGACGCGCGATGGACGGATGCAGGAAGTGGAAGTGAAATTGTCCGACTGGGTGTTCAACGCGATCCAGTCGCACGAAGTGCTGACGCTGCACCGTGACTATTTCCGGCTTCGACGTCCCATTGAACGCCGCCTGTACGAGATTGCGAGGAAGCACTGCGGCCGCAAAGCGGAATGGCGGATCTCGCTCGATCTGCTTCGCAAGAAGTGCGGCTCGGGTTCCACGCTGAAGGAATTCAAGCGGCTCGTGAGCAAGGTCGTCGAGGACGACGCCCGCACCGATCACATGCCCGACTATCGCGTGCGGCTGGAGGAGGGGGCTGACGGTGAGCTCGTGGTGTTCGAGAACCGCGGCAGCATGCCATCGATCTCTTCCTCATCCGATGCAACGATCCCGCCGCTCGATCCGGACACCTATCACGACGCCCGTCTCGAAGCACCTGGTTGGGACGTCTACGAATTGGAGCGGGAATGGCGGTCCTGGCTGGCCATGTCGGGGGCCGAACCGCCGCGCGACGCCAACGCGGCGTTCATCGGGTTCTGCCGCAAATGGGCCGGGCGACGGGCAGTCTTATAAAAAGCTTGCGCGCTACTTCCGTTTGCGGTATTCTGGAACGTGATGGTGCTGGAGTCTGTTGCCGATCTGCAGAATGAGTTCTCTGAGCTAGACAGAGTCTGGCGCGAATGGCTGTTCGGTGACCTCGACGAGTCCCAGGCATTGCATCTGCTGTGGCGAGCTGAGATGTGCTTGCAGGAACGCCTGCAGGGAGAAACTCCACAGCTTATTGAGCAGGCGCTGCTCACGAAGGCTCAAGTACTGCCCTTCTTAAACGCCATGGTTACTGCCATCGGTACACTCCGCGAGAGCAACCTCAATTCGCAGAATCAATTCGTCCGCTGTCGTGAGTTCTACAAGCATCTGCCTGCGAACTGTCTCGAATTTGATTCGAATTCTGGGATGCTTGCAGTGCCTCGCCCCGGATCGACGGTGCCTTCGCCCTGATGCTGGCGAGTCGCCGCGACGCGTGCACTGACAGACGGAACCGGACTCACTTCTACGTTGTATACGGGTCAAACCCATTGACCTCTCGAAGCGGCATCTGGGTAAACCGATAGAGTGCTTCGAGGAACTTCTCGGGATCCTTGCGTCGCGATTCCGCTAAGGATAATCGCACGTTGCTGTTGAAGCCTCTCGGTGGGGCCTCCGGCTGAACGCCTTTGAACCAGTGCCAAATGCGGTCTCTCCGCGTCAGGCGCTTCTCCCAGGATATTTGTGACTCGATCCATTCTGCATAAAGGAGTAGATCCTTGAAGATAAGCCGGGCATCGGCGTAATAGGGTTGTTCGTCAGGAAGAATCATCATGTGCAAGGTACCCAACGGGTCGACCATGTTGACGCGATGGCATGTGGATAGGACCTTGCCGTTTACGGGACTTCTGACGTGGATATTGCAGGCTTCGCACGAGTAGATCGGCTCATCCGCTTTGACTGACTGTCCGACTTTGACTGACACACGAAACAGCGGAAGCTTGGATGGACTCGGACCGCTCGCATACCAGAAGTAGTTCTCCCACTGATCGGCGTGCATGTGCGGGACGGCAATGACCTTTCGGTAGCTGGGGACGAAAAGGGGGCTGAAAGAGGCATTGGCGGAATTCAGCTTTTGTTCCGCCGCCTTGAACTCGCGCCAAGCGGTCTGTGCGTCGGCAAGACGCTCGTGAGCATTCGGCGCAAGGAGCCTCGTGCAGACTGGGGCGACCAGTGGAAATCGCGTCTTGCACAGCTGAATCGCATCCTGATTCAACCGTCCTGCAGACAGGTTGTCGAAGATTTCTTTGCCGTTGGATCCTTTGACCGGCACCATTTTGGTCATTAACAGGAGCAGTGTGGCGCCCAGGGAGAAGAGATCCGACTTACGCGGGTCGCTCGTTCCATCGCATCGCACCTGCTCTGGAGCCATGAACAGGGGAGTACCGTGGAACTCCTGTACCTGGCCTGTCGAGTTCGACATTCGATCCATAGAGATGGCAAGCCCAAAGTCGATAACTTTGACCATTCCCTGTGCGTTGATGAGGATGTTAGACGGCTGTAGGTCGCGGTGGGAGAGCCCATGGTCGTGCAAGCAGCGGAGCGCGTCGCTCAACTGAATCGCGATCGACAGCACCTCGCTCTCGGATGGAGTGGCCACGTTGAATCGTTCTACCAGCGTAGAGCCGTCAACGTACTCAGTGACGAGCATTGGCTTCCCGTCCCATTGGCTCAGTTCGAGGACTCTCAAAATATTCGGGTGTTGCAGTCGCGCGAGCGCTCTTCCCTCGCGCTCGATCCAATTCTCCGGCGCAGAGGGGTGGGCAAGCTTCAAAGCCACAGGACGAGCCAACGTCAGGTCGTAAGCCTTCAAGACGTGCCCCTGCCTGCCTTCAGAAATCTTGCCCTCAACGCGGAACTTGCCGAGTCGCCAATCGAGACTTCTTCCGTCGTCCAGATCGCGTGCAATCGCAGTACGGGCAATCGCATCTGCAAGGTGTGGATAGAGCTGAATGAGATCTTGCTTGGACGGCTCTCGCCCTCCGAGACGGCCTTTTAAATAACAGGCGTCGGTCAGCAGTAGTACGTTGAAGAGCTCGTCTCTAACCGAGTCGCATTCCGCAGGCAGCCGCCCCATGTACGCATCGAGATCTGGTTGCTTACCGATCTGATACTCGTGTTCGTATTCGTCGGCGAGTTGTTCGAAGAGTTGGTCGCACGCCGATGCTGGCCGGATGACGTCAGAGCGTTCCATTGAGTTCATCGTTCAGCGCCAATTGAATCTTTTTGATGTCACGGTAAACCGTGTGCAGCGAGATTTTAAGCTCTCGGGCGATGTCTTTCGGTTCAGTGCGATCCAAGGCGATGAGTCGTGCGATAGAGCGTTGGCGGTCCGATAAATTGCGGCAGGGCTCTAGAAGGGCGTCCAGCACTTTCTCATCATCGCCGGGGGCTGGTCCTGCGGGATCAAAACGGATGCCAAGGTGTCGGTCGATGTCGCTAATGAGCTGATGCTGATTCTGCGGCGAATCTGCAAGGTCGCGTTGCCGACGGACCTTGCGATAGACGTGAAACATCAGGCGAAGTTTGAGCTGATTAGCCGTATCGGCGGTGACGTCTTTCCAATATCTGAGGTCGACTGCCTGTCTGCGCCTCAGAAAAGTTCGCCAAGCGCTCGTGTAGATTGACACGGCTTCATCGGGCAGCTGGCGGAACCGTCGAATTCGCCGCTCGATGTATTCGATTGCCTCGTCAAATTGCTTCCACTGTTCGGCCGTTAAGCGGCTGAGATCGCCGTCTTTTAGTTCATTGTTTTTGGAGTCCTCGTTCTCGGCTGTCATCTGTTGACCTCGCAGTCCGGCCGCTGAGTTTCAAAAACTGTTCGGAATGGATGCAAAAAAAGGAGGGGCTGACCCCCACTACTGAATGAAAGGCCGCTGAGTGAACTCAGCGGCGAACATGAGCTGTGATCTTCGCGAAAGGTAGAGAAATGAGCAACTTTGCGATGCTGTTGGCACAGACCGATGCGGCTGCGGAGGCCAATGATGGAGGCGCTGCCTTCCTCGGCTTCCTGATTATCGGGGGGGGCCTGTGGGCGATCTGCGCCGCGTGCAGTCGGAAGAAGGAGTACGACATTCATATGGCCGGCAAGATCCGCGAGCGCAGCTAGTCGGTGCCCCCAGTCGCAAGCGAGCGGTGGTCGTTTTGACGACCGCCGCTCCTTCAAAGGAGCCAGACATGATGCAATCGGATCCCCAGTCCCAGTTTCGGCGCTACCTCCGTGCCAGTTGGGGATACTGGCTGCTGCTGCTGTTGTTGTTGGCCATCATCTGCATGCAGTGGCCGTTACTTGTACTGAGCCTGCTTGCTTTCCGCGCTGTCGAACTGTGGCTGACATGGCGTCTCCTCAGTCGATGGCCATCGGCTTCTGAGTAAGGCCAGTAAACCCGTCATTTCTGATCTGCCGTTGGCCTGCGGGTTCGTCTCGTTACGACACCCGCAGGCCTACTTTTTCACCTGGCTCTTAAGCACAAAGGAACAACGGTGACCCCAATTCGAATGATCCTTGCAGGAAAAGGTATTTATGACGTTCTCAATGCTCAGTTGCTTTTGTCAGAGAACGAGCGAAAGGGATTGGCTGACTGCGTCTTCGACGAAGAGTTCCCCGCTGTGGCCACCTACATCAAGGAGATCTGTGGAGCGACCCAGGTCCAGGAAGTGTTGATTCACGGCGGCAAGCTGGACCTGTTCCTGTTGGTGACGGACAAGGAAGGCCGCCGCGAGTTCTTCGACGACATGCTGGAAGACCTCGACCTCTCCCGGACGCAGGCTTATCGCTGCATCGCCACCTGGCGCTGCTTCGGAGCCGAGCTGCTCAACGCCGGCAAGCTCCAGAAGCGGTTCTGCGGCGAGAGCCTGAAGATCCTGGCGGAAGAACGCACGCCGTCCGCCGCCCGCGACGAAGCGCTAGCCCTGGCCCGATCCGGGGAGCGGATCACGATCAAGCGGGCCGAGGAGCTTCGGCAGAAGCATGGAATGTCTCCCATCGTCGCAGTTGCTTCACCGCTGACGACGGCGAATACGGACAGTCCGCCTCGCAAGGCGTCGCGTTCCGCATCCGCCAAGTGGACGTTCAACGGTTCGGTCGTGCGGATTCAGCTTATCCCAACGACGGCGGCCGAGACGCCTGACGTTCCGGCCGTGATCCGTGATCTCCAAACGGCGATCGACCAGCTCCGCAACGGGCCGTCTCAGCTTGTCGCCTGATTCCCCCGAAAGGCCCCGCCAATGTTCCGTGCATTCGATCAGTTCGATGAAGCCTTTTCGCAGCCGGGAACGGGTCAGGCGACGCCGCGTCCGATCCGGCGACGGAAGACACTGAAACAACGGTTTGTGTTTGTCGTCGCCAACCTGCTGATCCTGCCCGTCATCGGATTGGTGTACGCCGTGGTGAGTGCCGACGGCATCCGCCAACTGATGCCGATCTTTCAGCGTCGGCTGTATCAGCTTCCCGTTCCGGGAGCGGGGGTGCTGCAGCGGTTTGACGGCTGGAACCGGGCCGATCTGGCGATCGTCGTCGCACTCCTGTTGTTCGCCGTCCTGACGTGGCTGTGGACGCGCGTGTTCCTAGAGCTGCAGGGCTACGGCCCGATCGCCATGCAGCGTCTGCGAACTCCAATCGTGTTCTATCTGCTCACGTTCCTGGCGGGAGTGATCATCGTGTTCGATGCGGGCCTGTTTTACTTCGGCCTGGCCAGCCAGACCTCCAGCGGCTGGTCGGACGTGCCGGACTTCGTCGTCCCCGCCGCTACGTTGCTTTACGCCTGCGGCCTGGCCGTCCTCGGCTGGTGGCACTCTGACTATTCCACGTCCTCGTACGCGTAAGGAGCTGTTCCCGATGAACGTCCGTGTTCTTTTTCCCATCGTCCTTCTTTCCGTGCTGCTGACGAGCGGCTGTATTGAAAGCCAGGCCGTCAGCGATGCCCCGCCGTTCGATGAGCAGCCGCTCAGCGCCGTGCTGGCGATCCAGATCGATCTCAGCGGTTCCTTCAGCGGCTACTGGGATGACAAGGCCCACAAGCTGTTTCTCGACATCTCCGACCGCTTTTTCCAGGCGGCGATGGGAAAGGAAACGAAGCTCGTCATCAGCCAACTCAGCGGCAACGACAAGGTGCTGCTGTTCGAGGGCCGTCCCTCGGATTTGCGGAAGCGGTTCAAGACGCCGCAGGAGTTGAATGAGTTTCTGAAACGGCATTCCGACGCGTCGGGTTCCCGTGTTTACGACGCCACGACGCGGACACTGGATTATGTCGGCACGATCTCCGGCGTGTCGCCCGACACCAAGTTGCTGACCGTCATCCTCAGTGATCTACAGGATCTTGGCTCCGCGCCCGGCGCTGAAGACCGGCTGCGGGAATCGCTCCGCAAGTATCAGGAGCGGAGCGGGGCGCTGGCCCTGTACTTCGTCGCGGACAGCGAGCGGGAACGCTGGAACGGCCTACTGGAAGAGGCAGGGTTCCGACCTGGCTACTACGTGATGGAAAGCGAGCTGACGTCGAGTCCTCGTCTGCCACGGTTTGAATGATCCCGTCAGGAGTCGATCGTGTCGCCTCAATACGTCCCTCCCGGCCTGCTCGACGATCTGCCTCGCGGCCAAGACGCCGAGCAGATCGGCATGCCGCCACACTCGCACTTCGAGTCTCCGAAGAACCTGGCGGCCACCGAATCCCTCAGGTTTGATCCCGCCAATCCCCACTCAAAACTGTTCCTGGGCGTCGTCAATGGTCAGGTGCGGGAAGGGGAGCGGCTACCGGATGGGCGGCCGACCCGATACGTCACCGGCGGGTCGATAATAGGTCTGGCGGACGATAGGCATCATTTTCTGGCGGCCGGAAGCAGGGGGCATAAAGGACGTGCCTCGATCATTCCAATTTTATTGACCCTCCCGGCGTCGACGTCGGCCTTCATTCTCGATCCGAAAGGAGAGCTCGCCAGAATCACCGCGCAATATCGTGCAGAGGTGTTGGGCCAGCAAGTTGTGGTCCTCGATCCCTTCGATGTCTCCGGGCCCACGACCCGGCCGTTCCGCGGCGCATTGAATGTCATTCGGCAATTGCAGCGGTCTGATCGACGCACGTTCGTTCCGAACGCCCGATTGATTGCCGACTCGCTGATCGTCTCAGGCGACTTCAAGGACCGACACTGGGACGAGTGCGGGAAACAAATCCTGGCGGGTCTCTGCGGTCACGTCGCGACCTATGACCGTTACGACGGCGTTCGTGACCTCGTCACGGTCTGGCACCTGGCCGCCGAGCTGGCAACCCGTGATCCCGACGATCCGCAGCGCTACTGGCTAGAGAAGGAACTCCTCAACAGTGACGCCGCGCACGGCATGATCAGAAATGCCGCGAGGGCATTCTATGACCGCACCGGCGGCGAGTTTTCGAGCGTCCTGTCGAACCTGCGAAAGCATCTCGATTTCTTGGGGATCGAGTGTATGCGGGACTGCCTGACGGGTGACGGCGTCGACCCTCGGGATATCAAGCGGAAGTCGGTGGCTCTGTACAGCGCCGTCCCCGCCATGCGCCAGCACGATTTGAGCGGCTGGCAACGACTGATTTTTCAACAGGTCGCCGCGGCCCACGAAGAGGAAACTGAGCAATATGGCGCAGCGACGGTCGCGATCCTCGAGGAAATGCACAGCCTCGGGCATTTGTCCATTTTGGAGTCGGCTGCTGCTCAGTTCGCGGGGTTTGGCCTAAAGCTATTTTGCGTGCTGCAGGATCTTGGACAGCTGCAGAGCCGGTACCCCAAATCTTGGGAAACTTTCATCGGCAACGCCGGCTGCCTGCAAGTCTTCAGTCTCAACGATCAGACCACTCAGGAATACGTTTCCAAGCGGCTGGGCGACGCCCCGACCATTACTCGATCCACCAACACTCCCGGCTTCGATCAAGCGACCCAGCAAGCGGCGACCGGCGAGTCATGGTCTCTCGGCGTGCATCGGCTGCTCAACGCGGAAGAGGTGGGCCGCTTCTTCGCCCGCGATGACAAGAAGCTGCGGCAGTTGATCCTGCGTCCAGGGTATCGGCCCGCCATCCTGCAGCGGGCGTTCTACGACAAGCATGAACTCTTTCGGGGGCGCGTCCGATGAGAGGCTCCTTCACCATCGTCACGGCTCCCGGCCTGCCGACCTGGCCGCGGTTATTGTTTGATGCCGAGAAGAAGAGGGCCGTCGTCGCCGTGCGATTGCCAACCTGGCGAAGCTGGGCTTGTGCCCGAACCTTCAGCACGGTGCTGGCATGGTCTGTGAACCTCCTCGTTGGCTGGTGGCTGTGGCACAGACTTGTCTCGATCGGTGATCCGATCGGCCGCGGCAGCCTGACGTTCTTCGGATTTGCGTTAGCAGCCACCATCACGAAACCGCTGTTCCCGGCCGCGATCGACGGGTTCCTCGCCCGACAGGTGTTTCCGTCGCGGAGCACCGTCTGGTTTACGCCCGAACGGATGGCGTTTCGCAGCCGGGTGTATGACCGCGGCATCGTTCTCTGGCGTCAGTGGAACGACCGTCCTGTGCAACTGCGGTTCGACGTGACGCCCGATCCGGAAGCGGCGCTCGAACGCTCCGTCGCAGCCGACGGACAACGGATGGCAAATCGCCATCTGCAAACGGCCTCGCTGTTGCGTGTCATCGTGACGTCCTTCAATCCGCATCGAACCGTATCTGAGCAACAAGCCGTCACTTTAGTCCGGGCCGTGCCGATGTTGGCGATCGATCTGGGCGACGCTGCTCGGGTGACGGTCGTCCTCTCCGCCGCTGCGGCAATGACGGTACGCACAACACCGGGAAAAGAACCGACGTTCGCCGAAGGCTACGACATCGATTCGCACAACGCCCACACCATTCGCTCGAAGGAGACTCCAAATGGGATCGATTGAGACCGGCCTCATGGCGATTGGCGTGTCGTTGGACGTGTTCGCTCTCGCTCTGACCCTGGGGATGTCCCACTCGAAATGGTCGGCGATCGAGCTTGGTAAAGCCGTTCTCGCGATGACGTTGCCGACGACACTCGTCCTGATTATCGCCCATACTGCGGGACATCAATTGCTTATGGATTCCTCGATGGCGCGATCCTGGCTGGCTCCGCTGGCCCTGGCCTGGATCGGCTGCGCGATGATTGCCGGGAGCACGTCGCCTGATGAAATCACGATTTCAGGGCCGATGCCGCGAGATGGGATCCCGCTGATCCTGATGGGCTTCGCCGCCAGTCTGGATGCGGGTGCGGCCGGCCTCGCGATGGGGCGCCACGAAACGTCGATGATCGCTGGGACAGCTTGCCTCGGAATCTCCACCGGCATTCTGTCCGTCATCGGCCTCTGGGCTGGCACCGCCATTCATCGGGTCTCTCCACGTTTTGCCGAGATCATCGGCGGAACACTGCTTGTCGGATTGGCGGAATGGAGCTGCTTTTGAGGAATTACCGTAAGGGACCGCGGACCCTGCAAGGACATCGATTCTCCGCGTCTCCTGGCCCGTTAACGGTCGAGACAAGACCGACGCTTGATTCATAACAGTCTTTGAGAGGAGGAGTGGCGTGATGCCAACCGGGAGTTCGAAACCATTTTCTTCCAAGAACGGTGGCGGCATTGAGTTGATGCTCCGGCCTGTTGAGGTCGCGGAACGTCTGAATTGCGCACTCTCGACGGTCTATTTGCTGGTGGCATCCGGAGCACTCGACCACTTTCGATGTCCTGGCATTCGAGTCAGCGAAACGCAGTTAGCCAACTACCTCGAACGCGTGAAGCGACAGCACGGGCCTGCGAGATCAGAGGTCGCAAGACCCGCGCGCCGGCGTCTTCGCCACATTTCGCTCTGAGTTGTCAGGCCGACTCGTCGGCCGCGGAGCTTGCCGCTCGTTTGGCCTGATTCAGCATGTGGGCCGGGTTCAAAGCCACGTGCTGATACACCTTCGTCAAAGTCGATGGATCGCTATGTCCCATCAGGATCGCCACCGACAACGGATCGACATTTCGCTGCAGAGCGTTCGTCGCCCAGGTGTGCCGCAAGGCATACAGGGACCATCGCGGCGCAAGGCGGCAAGCCAGTTTGTAGGTCAACTTGCGCTTGGCCTCCTCTCTCAGCTTCGCGTCAGACTTCGCCACGGTGCGTCCCTTGATGGTCCGGGTGTGGGCGAGCTTCGGAATGAAGGCGAGGATATCGGCCTCGCTGATCTTCAGTCCCTGTTCCTTCATCAACCGCTGGCCGGTCCGAATCTGGATGCGAGTAAACGCGCAGTTCACGGAATCAGGCGTCCAAGGACGACCCGCCGAATTGCAGAACAGCTTTCCCGTCGGCCTCGTGGCGACCAGACGGCGAGTGATCTCCGCAGCGGGATCGGTGAGATAGACGACGCGAGAGAGCTTTTTGTTCTTGCTCTCCGACTTTGGAAACACCCACCGCTGGTTAGCCAGGTCGACGTGACGGGACTCGACACGCAACGACTCCTGGGGCCGGCACCCTGTCTCGCGCGTGGTGAGGACCAAATCGCGAAATCTGCTGTCGCGGATCATCGACAGCAGCGTTTCGAAATCCGTATCAGTCAGGCACACTTCGCGGCTCTCGGCCGCGGGCATTTCCAGACTACGAATTGGATTGCGCTGGATCAGCCTCCGACTTCTGGCCCACTTCATTACCTTCTTGGCGGCTCGGTAGTAGTTTCGCCGCGACGTGACCGACAGTTCGTAATCGTCAACCCAGTCCTCGACCATTTCAACGGTGAGCTTTACGGCCGGCAACCGCGGGTACTTCCGGGCCAGCCGTTCCAGACGATAGCGATACCACTCGAAGGTATCAGGAGCACGGCGGCTCTTGAGCCAGTCGAGGAAGGCGTCGATCACCGCCGGCAAATCGGCAGAGGTCACCTCCGGCTGATGCTTGAGCTTCTTCTTGAGCAGAACAGCCCGTTCGTGCGCCTGCTCTTCGGTACAGCGACCGAGGCAATGCTGTTTGCCGCCGAGCGTGACGTACCACGACTCGCGGGACGGGCGAAACCAGGGCTTGGCGAACTTCGGCATCGAACTCTCCCGACTGGAAAAACCAGTGACGAGCCGAGAGGTTCGTTGCGAGGCCACCGCCGGCGGCAACCGGCGGAGGCCTTTTTTCCTGTGACAACTTTAGTGACAGCCTGTTTCGCGGCCAGAGGCATTCGACGTAAGTCGTTGCTCTGGTTAGTGTCCCCGGGAGGATTCGAACCTCCAACCTTCGGCTTCGGAAGCCGACGCTCTATCCAGTTGCGCTACGGAGACCGCCTCACCGCCGGCGTTCCCGGCTGTGAACGGGACACTTTACGCCACCCGTGGGTGATCGTCAAACCGCCGTCCGCTGGTTCATTTCGCCGTTGAAACTCGCACCCATCAGGCCGTTTCGACGGGCTCCGGGGCTTCGAACTGCCGCCAGAGTTCCGCGTATTCGCTGGCAATTCGTGGCGTGGCGCCGGGTTTGGTTGCCATCAAACCCCCGACGCGGTTGGCAAACGCCGCCGCCCGGGCGATGGGCCAGCCGCGGCAAAGCGACATGATCAACGCCGCCGAGAAGGCGTCCCCGGAACCGACCGCGTCCACAACGGCGACCCGTTCTCCCGGGAGTTCCACGGTTTCGTCGGCAGTGACGATCAAACAGCCCTCTTCGGCGCGGGTCACGCAAACGGCTTCCACCGCAGTGGCAGCGAGCAGCGCGGCGGCAAACGGCGCTGGCTCGGTCGGCAGGCCCAGCAGCGGTGCGATGATCCGTACTTCCTCGTGGTTCAGCTTGGCGATCCGGCTGGCCGCCAGCGACTTCTCAATCCACTCACGGTCGTAGTAATGCTGCCGCAGGTTGATGTCGTAGACGATCAGGCATTTCGGGTTCGCGGCCGAGAGCACGCGATGAATCGTCTCGCGGGAGTCCGGCGAGCGCTGGGCGAGGGTGCCGAAGCAGATGGCATCCGCCTGGCGGGCGGCGGACAGGAGTTCGGGAGCGGGCTGGAGGTTGTCCCAGGCGGCAGGGGCGTGAATGGTGTAGTGCGGGTGGGCCGGGTCTTCGAGGTGGACGGTCACCGCGCCTGTCGGCAGGGCGTCGTCCCACTGCACGAGGCTCAGGTCCAGGCCCTCGCCCGAAAGGTGTTCGGCGAGGGCCTGGCCGGCTTCATCGCGACCGAACCGCGTTGCAACGAGCGCTCGACCGCCCAGTTGCTGAACCTGATAGGCGACATTGCCGGGCGCGCCGCCAGCGCGGCGCGAGTCGGGAAACAGGTCCCACACCGCCTCGCCAAGACCGATGACGAGGGGTGTTTGCCTGGACGGTTCGGACATAATGGGAGCGCAGCGATCAACAGGGACAATGGACGGGAGGTCAGGACTTCGGCTTCGCGGCCTGCCAGCCGGCCTTCAGCTGCTGGCTGAGCCGCTCCACAAGGCCGGCATGCTCCGGCCTGTCGGCCAGGCTGGCGGTTTCGTCCGGGTCGTTTTCGTAGTCGTAGAGTTCCCGGCCCACGACTTTGCCATCCTCCTGCCATTCCGTGTAGCGGTAGCGTGCGGTGCGCATCGAATAGCCCATCTTCTTCGCCCGCGGATACTGGCTGAAGGCCGCCGTTTTCCAGGGCAGCTGCGGATTCGTCAGCAGCGGCGCGAAGCTGGTTCCTTCAAGCCCCTCCGACGGCTCGATGCCGCAGACATCGCACAGGGTGGGAAACACGTCGACGTATTCCACAAGCGCGCTGGTTTTCTGCCCTGCCGTCTTCTGTCCGGGAACGCTCATGATCAGCGCACAGTGCGTGTCTGGCTCCCAGTTGCAGTGTTTGCACCACAGGCCATGGTCGCCGAGCTTCCAGCCGTGGTCGCCCCACAGGATGATGACGGTGTTTTCACGAAGCCCGAGGGAGTCCAGTTCACTGATGACGCGTCCGACCTGGGCGTCCATGTAGCTCGTCGCTGCGTAATAGGCATGCTTCAGCTGGCGGGCGAGGTCTTCTGAAATCTCCTCGTTGCCATCCGGAATGTTGCTGTAGCCCCGCAGTTCGCCGCTGTTGTTGCCGGCGTACTCGGGGGCGCCGGCCGGAATGGTCTGCGTTTTCGCCAGCGGAATGGCGGCGGGATCGTACAGATCGAAATACTTCCTGGGAGCGATGAACGGCAGGTGCGGCTTCATGAAGCCGACGGCGAGAAAGAACGGCTTGTCCTTGATCTCGCGGAGCGTTTCGATGGCGGCGTCGGCGATCATGCCGTCGGCCAGTTCGCTGTCCGATTTTTCGCTGGCTTCGAAGGCGACGCCTTTCGGCCCGCGATTCGGACGCTGCCCCTTAAGAATGATGCCGGACTTCGGATCGCGTTCGACATTCTGCGGCTGGTTCTGGCGGCGCTGGGCCTGCCGCTGCTGGTTCTGCAGCGCGGCCACGAACTGCAGCTCCCCGAACTCGCTGTCTTCATCGAGGGCGGCGGTTTTGCGTCCGCGTGCGCCGGGGAACCAGGCGGGTTCCGTCCACGAGGCCGGGTCGTCGAAACCGCCGTGATAGATCTTTCCGAACGACTGCGTATGCCAACCAGCGTTCTTGAACTGCTGCGGCAGGGTCACGACATCCGGCAGTGCGCGGCGAAAATGCGTGACGAGGTCGTACACCTGCGTGGTGTCGGGCCGCCGGCCAGTCAGCAGGGATGACCGCGTCGGGCTGCAGACGGCCTGCTGGCAGTACGCCCGTTCAAACACCATGCCCTTCGCCGCCAGCGCATCGATATTGGGCGACTTGATGATCGGCGTGCCGTAACAGCCCAGTTCCGGACGCAAGTCGTCGACCGCGATGAACAGGACATTCCGCTTTTTCTCGGCCGCTGCCAGCGAGGACGCGGCAAACAGGGCGATCAGTACAAGGGCAGGACGCATCGAGCACACTCCTGAAGAGCACTGGGAGGAGTCGTCATCATGCAGCCATTCCCGAACCCCGTCAAACGGTGAGCAATTCGCTGGGTGAGCCGGTGAACGGTGAACCGCTGAACGGCGAATATCGGCGCCGAGTTTCGTCGGCGAATCAGTCGTAAATCGGGCAGAACGTGTTGAATGCCGCTTCGGCAAAGACGCCGGGGTCGTTGAATCTCTGGTTCCGGTTGAGAGCGGAGATGCCGGCCATTTCCGGCTCCGTCAGTTCAAAGCTGGCGATGTCGAGGTTTTCTGCGAGCCGTTCCGGCCGCGATGTCATCGGCACAACGGCTGTGCCGCGCTGCACGCCCCATCGCAGCAGCACCTGGGCCGGGCTGCGGCCTGTGCGCTCCGCCGCGGCCCGCACCACGGGCTGATTGAACAGCGAGTCTTCGGGCTTCGCCATGCCGATGGAAACGTACGAGGCGGGGCCGAACGGCGAGAAGGCGGTCACGCCAATTCCTTCGTCACGGCAGAACCGAACGAGTTTTTCCTGCGTGAGATACGGATGCAGTTCGACCTGCAGCATGGCAGGCCGGATGGCGGCGCCGTTCAGCAAATCGCGCAGCAGCGCTGTATTGAAGTTGCAGACTCCGATGTTTCGCACGAGACCCGCCGTGACGAGTTCTTCCATGGCGGCCCAGGTTTCGGCAATCGGCACTCGCGCCAGCTCGATGCGCGGCGCATCGGCCGTGGGGTCGAAGAACCATTCGGGCGGATAGCGGACATCGAACGGAACAAAGCGCTGCGCAATCGGAAAATGAATGAGATACAGGTCGAGGCAGTCGATTTTCAGGTCGCGCAGCGTCCGTTCGCAGGCTGGGCGGACATGCTCCCGGGCGTGGTACGTGTTCCAGAGTTTCGACGTGATCCACAGGTCGTCGCGCTTCACGATTCCGCGGCCCAGGGCGGCCGAAAGCCCCTGGCCGACTTCCGCTTCGTTCCCGTAGTCGCAGGCGGAATCGAAGTGCCGGTAGCCCGCCGCGATCGCCTGCTCGACCCGCTCTGCCGCCAGAGACTTGGGCAGTTTCCACAATCCGAAACCGACAGCAGGAATTTCGAACTGGCCGGCGTGGAGACGTCCGAAAGCAGGAGTCATCGTGTCTGGATCTGTGCTGGTGGGACGAGCGGAAATTGGTCTGGTGGGAGGGTCGCGGGCGAGTATGCCCGCGTCGCAACGGCGGAAACAAGCCTGGACGCGGTCCGGCCGGTGCAGGCGGAGGGAGGAATGTCCTCACGCGCTGCGGATCGTCGCGGCCTCGGCGGGCGACGGTGAACCGGCCAACTGCGATTCCCATTCACGCCGCGGCGCGACAGAATCCGCGACTTCGACTTCAGCAGGTTTGTGAGCGGCCAAGCGGCATGGGAATTTCAGATCGTGAATATGTTCGAACCAGCGGTCGACCTTCGAGTTTCGGTGGTCCTGGCTGGGACGTGATTGGCTGGATCATCGCCATCACGATTGGGACGTATGTGTTGCAGTTGCTGATGAATCCGCAGTTTACGAACTGGTTCGACCTGCGTCCGGCCGCGGTTCTGAAGGGGCAGCTGTGGCGGTTTGTCACCTTCGACTTTCTGCACAGCGTGACCAGCCCGTGGCACATCATCGTCAACCTGTATGTGCTGTACATCGCGGGGCAGAAACTGCTGACCAACCACAGCCCGCGGGAGTTCGTGCTGTTTTATCTGGCGTCCGGGGTGGTGGCCGGGGTGGCGTTCATTCTGTGGCAGTTTTTGCGTGGGTCGCAGGCGGGGGTGGTCGGCGCTTCGGGCTCGGTGGCGGCGGTTCTGACTCTGTACGCACTGCACTGGCCCCGCGATCGCTGGCTGCTGTTTTACATTATTCCGGTTCCGGTCATCGCGCTGGTCATTCTGGCGGCGGTGCTCGACCTGCATCCGATTCTGCTGGAACTGGGGGGAGGCGGCCGACGCGGCAACATTGCCCATATGGCTCACCTGGGCGGGATGGTGTTCGCGCTGGCGTACTACTGGTTCGGCTGGCGGATTGAACCGCTGGTCAGCGACTTTTCGCTGAGCACTCTCCGGAAGCGTCTCCGGCGTCAGCCCCGGCTGCGAGTGCATCGGCCGGCGAACGACGATTCGCAGTTCGGAATACAGGCCCGGATGGACGAACTGCTCCAGAAGATTTCGCGCGAGGGGGAAGCATCGCTGACGCCGGACGAGCGGGAGACGCTGAATCGCATCAGCCGGCAATTGCGGGCGCGCAAGGGGTAAGCGGGCCCGGCGGGCCGGCCGATTGGGCGCCGGAGGTGGAGCGTCAGGGGGATTTGACGGGCACGATGGCGCGAACGAATGTCCACGACGCGGCGGGCGCGACGACCGTTCCATCAATCTGGTAGTTCATCAGCGGCGCGTCGATGCGTCCCAGAATGACGGCATGATCGAGCGCTTTTGTTCCGCCCGGCTCGACGGTTCGCGACAGATCGAGTTTGGAAAGCGGGGCGTTCGCCAGCCCGGTGTACGTTGATCCCGCCGCGGCTTCGTGAAACGACAGCATGCGGAACAGTCGCGGCGGATCGAATTCCAGGGGGTCGTAGGGGCGGACTTCCGAGGCGACCTGATCTTTGCGGAAGTCCTTTCCCTGACCCTTGACGAGCAGCTCGCGTCGCCCCTGAAGGAAGCTCTTGAGGATCATGGGTTGTCCGTCGAGACCGGGACGCCAGCGCTGGCCGACCTGCCAGTCTGCAATCTGCAGTTCGCCTTTCCGGGCCACCGGGTAGTAGGCGAAGTTCTTGTAAAACACGATCCACTCGCGCAGCGGTCCGGGGAGGTGATGCTGGAGGTCCCCCTGCAGCCGGCCGGCATCGCTCTCTGAAAGCGAACTTTCAAAAAAGGGAGGCTGATCGCCAAGTGCACGGGTGGCGTCGGCCGCGAGGCTGTAGCTGGACCAGACCCGGACGGGAAGATCGCGGATTTCGGTGTGGTCGGCGGATGTTTCGTACGACGGCGCGCCGAAATTGATGCCCCCCTGTCGGTACAGCCCCCGCAGGCCTTCTTCTGGTTTGGCGTTCCAGCCCAGCCGGGCGGGTCCGGCGACGGCGCTTTCGGCCCGCACGTCGTAGCGGGCGGTTTCGCCGCTGTAGAACGACATCCACGACCTCACCCGCGCGGTGGAACTGGCCGAGGAATAGTCGAGCAGATCGATCTGGTTGACCGTCAGGGGGGCGGTGTTTCCCGCCATCGCCGATCGCGACGCCAGCAGCGTGGCCGTGGCGATGAGCAGGGGCAGCGTGATCCAGGTGAGGTGCGGACGTTTCAGCAGCTTGTGAACCAGGAGGTAATCGAGCGGAAACAGCACCAGCAGCCACAGGGCCGTCCATGCCATCACTCCGCGGAAAGTTGGCCGGTGGACCTGTTCAAAACGATCGAGGCCAGAGGCGAGCTGCGAGGCGAGGTCGGTGATGCCCGTCGAGGCGACATCCGATTCACGCATCATCCGCGCCGGCCCGGTGCTGGCCGGCATGACCAGCTGCCGCAACAGCGTGGTCTGGTCTTCCCATTCGGCGAGGGCGCGTTCTTCAAAATCGAAGGCGAACGCGGTTACAAAGCCGAAGCCATAAGGTTTGGCGATCACCACCGGACCGGGGAGCGTGCCTTCCGGGTTTCCGGAGAGATGAGCGGCCGGCACGGACCGGGCCAGAAGCCGCAGCGGAACGCTGCGTTCCACGCGTGCGTTGACCATCTCCAGCGACCGGACATCGAGCGCACCCTGCACCCGAATGGGGGACCAGGCGGCGATCGGCGACTGCTGATACGACCGCGCCGCGCCGCCGAGCAGAAACAGCACTCGACCTCCCCGTTCGACCCAGCTCCGCAGCAGTTCGTTGGCGGCGGCGGGAATCTGATAGGCGTCGCCGCCAACCACGAGCACATCCAGACTGTCCCAGGCGTCGATGTCGTCGGGGAGCGCGGTCCAGTCGATCGCGAGGGAGACGGCCGGCGCGGGTGTCGCAGGTCCGCGCGTGAGGCGGACGCTGTCCGTCCATTCGCGGGCGGCATCGGCGAAACGGGCGGTCGACCCCAGTACGCCCCAGAATTCCGTTCCCTGCCGGAAACTGGCGACTCCCGTGTCCGACTCGGGCGCGACGGGAATCTCGGCCAGCGTCGTTTCGGAATCGCCGTCGCGCTGCAGAATTCGGACCTGCCCTTCGAGGCGTCCCACCTGGATCAGGCCGGTCAAGGTGGCCGGAGCGACCGCCGTGAGCGGTGTTTCGACCTCGTTGTTCTCAAAATCGGTGGTGACTGCGAACAGGCGGGCCTGCGGCTCGGGCGGGGCCGGCAGTTCCACGGAGATCGGTGTCCAGCTTCCCACCTTGAGCTTCCCCGCAATGCCCAGTTGCACCCGGGGAGACGCTGCCGGGGCGTCTGCCCGGGCTGAGGCGAGCCCGGTTGCCAGCACGCACAGCGCGCACGCGAGCAGCCTGAAACGGAAACGCCCGGCAGGGGCGGAAATGGAGATCGGGGACCGCATGGGGAAAAATCGGGCTGCAGAGGACAAACGCATCAGCAGAATGCAAAACAGAATCGTACTCAAAGCGGCCGCTAAAGACGCGGGAGCGATCACGAAATTCGCGAGGTTGATGGAGTTGCCGGGGAGGAGGGGCTGGGGGGAGCAATGCCGCAGTCGCGGCCAGCGGGTGCATCGGGAGCAGAAATGCCGCCGGCCCGATATGCTGGATGAGGCGTGGGGGAGGTCAGGATTTTGGAGACGTGCCAGTGCAGCTGCGGCGCCAGGTCAGGGACTGATTCTCAGAAGGACGATCAATGCGGGCGGTTCGAATCTGGGGATCGACGTGTCTGTGGCTGCTTGCCGTTCTGGCCGCGCCGTCGGCAAAGGCCCTGGATGTCGAACGCATCGAATGGGGTTTCGACGGGCGGGTCGTTCCGATGGTGTTCAACCTCGTGACGGTCGAGGTGGCGAACAACAGCCCCGCGCCGTTTGAGGGGGATGTTGCCCTGCACGAGTCGGGCGCGGTGATCCGTCCGGTTCTGCCGCTGGTGGAACGCCAGCTGTACATCGAACCGTTCGGCCGACGCCGGTTGCAGTTTTTCCCGTTCATCAACGAGAACTGGGCCGAATTCGTCCTGGTCTGGGGCCGCCAGCCGACCGAGCGGCAGCCGATCACCAGTTCCTCCAACCCATTGCGGACGGGCCCGCCGGCGACGGTTCTGCTGCGGGACGCCGGCACGTCGCGTCAGCTGCGGGCCAGGCTGGCGACATTCGACGAGGCCGATTTTCCGATGGCGGCGCCCGGCATGGACGCGCTCAGAGCCGTGGTGCTCGACCATGTTCCCCGCTGGGACGCCCTGCGCATGCAGGCCCTGCGCGACTGGATCGGCGCGGGAGGCCAGGTGCACATTCTGAAAGGAGCGACCGGCGACTACCCCCGGTTTGCCGCTCCGCTGGAAGCGCTGAATGAACCGTCCGACGTTGTCCGGCTGGGCAATGGGCTGGTGTTTCATCATCCGCTGACTTCCGGCGAAATCACGGACGAATTTGTCGCGCAGTCGCTGGGCGCATCGCGGGAGGTCGACAACCCCGACAATCGCGGGCCCGTGGCGTTCAACTACCGGTACCAGCCGTCGAGCAGCATCGCGCCGCTGCTGCGCGATCTCACCCGGCCCGATCACAACTGGAGCTTGATTTACTTTCTGTCCTTCGTCTACCTGCTGGTCGTGTTTCCCGGTTGCTGGCTGCTGGGTCGCCGGCGGGCCGATTTCCGCATCAGCTACCCAGCCCTGCTGGGGGCGGTGTTTCTGTTTTCAATGGCGTTCAAGACGGTCGGCCAGCGCGGCTATGGCGAAGAGACGGCCTGGAACGCCGTCGGCACCGCCCGGCGCATCGCCCCGGGGCGATTCCTCGCCGAGACCTGGAGCAACGCCTTCGTGACGTCGGGCGGCATGTACGCCTTCCGGCACAAAGGGGAGGGGCTGCTGTATTCCTCGGGAGGATTGAACGACACGCGTCACGGGGTGTGTACGAACCGCCCTGCCGCCGGAATCGAGACCGAGATCCCGCCGTTTTCCTCGCAGACGTTTCTGCACGCCTCGGTTGTCGCCGCTCCCGATTTTGACCTGGAGCTGAAAGGCTTCGAGATCCGCGGGCAAAGCGTGATGCTCGAACTGGAACTGACCGGTCAGCCGCCGACGATCCACAGCATGAATGCCGTCCACGGGAATTCGCGCATCCCGCTGGCACGCCAGGGGGACCGCCTGATTTCCGCGGGACAATCGCCGCTCAACAGCCTGGCCGAGCAACAGCGAGACTATGGCTTCGCCTATCAGTCCCGTCCCAGTGATGCCCCGACGGTTTACGCCAGCGTCGAGGCGCCGCTGATGGCCCGCAGCGTGAGGCTCATCAGCGATATGCGATCGGACGAACTGCGGGCGCCGGACGGCCTCGTTCGCGTGTTTCTGTATGCCGACATGCCGTCCGAATTTCTGGATGTCGAGGGAGGTCCCGAGCGGCGGCAGGGGCGAATGCTGTATGTCTTCGACTTTCCGGCCAGCGAGGGCTGACGCCGCCGCGGAACGCCAGGCATCAGGCAGCGACGGGATGATCCATCAGCACGCGCTCGTAGAGGGCGACGGTGTCGTCGATCATGCGGCCGATCTGGAATTCGTTGAGCACCATGTCGCGGGCCTGCTCGCCAATCGCCCGGGCCCGCAGCGGATCGCGAAGCAGGTCGAGTATGCGATGCGCCAGCGATGTGCTGTCGGATGGCGGGACAAGCATGCCCGTCACGCCGTCGCGGACCACCGAGTAGACCCCCCCGGAGCTGGTGGCGATCACCGGGATGGCGCGGGCCATCGCCTCCAGCATGATGGTGCCCAGTCCCTGTTTCAGCGACGGCAGCACATAGATGTCCATGGCGTCCAGCGAGACCGAAAAATCGGACAGGCTCGGCACAAAGGTGACGCTCGCGTTGACGCCCAGATCGCGCGCCAGGCGCCGCAGATTGCGCTCCTCCGGACCGGCGCCGGCGATCAGAAACTGGGCGAGAGGCTGCTCGCGCAGAATGACCGGCGCTGCCGACAGGAAATACTTCAGCCCCTTGGCGGCTTCCAGCGGGCCGGCCGTACCGATGACCGGCGCATGCCGTGGGTCGAGCACGGTCGACGGCAGGCCGGGAGCGGGCACGGTCACGCCGCCGTGGATGACGTGCACCGAATCGGGATGCAGCGAAACTCTCGACAGCAACTCGTCGCGCACCGATTCGCTGACCGACACGATGGCCGAGGGGAACGCCCGATCCCACGCGAGCGATTCCCCCTGGTTGAGGTAGTCGTGGACACTCAACACCACGGGGCATCGCCAGCGGGCAGACAGCCAGCGGGCCAGCGGCAGCAGGCAGCGGTGCTGGGCATGAACAACCGCCGGCGGCTGGGAGTCGAGTTCATGCGCCAGGAAATGCCTGACAATCGGCATCGCAAGCGACCACCCCAGCGCGGCCCGCTCGAGAAAACGCACCCCTTCACGGCGTTCCAGCGCCACCTGCGAGGCATCGCGGCAGAGCACGGTGGCGGAAAAGCCCCGCTGCGGCAGCCCCTGGGCCAGCGTGAGCGCCTGCACGGTGCTCCCCCGGACTTCGCAGTCCGGCATGAGCATCAGTACCTGCCGCGGCGCGTTCGCCATAAGAATCTGAATCGGCCTGTGGAAAGGTATTGTCGCGAATCGCTGTCGTGCAGATCAGGGAAACCGCCGGCGTCGCCTCCCGACACAATCAAATGTGGCCACACTCCGTTTGAGATGGCACGCGAGGAAACGCCGCCTGACGTCGCTCATTTTACAGCGATCGAAGAATGGACGCACGCCGTCTTTTGCACGACTCGCAGGACCGTCGGCGCGGACGCGGGTCTCTTGGCGATTGCGGCCATGTTCTACAATCGGGCATGAACTATCTGGCCCATGCTCTCCGGTTTCTGGATCGCCCGTACTTCGTGGCCGGGGCCTGCCTGCCGGACCTGCTGTCGGTGGCGGACCGGGCCGTTCGCCTGCGGGCGCGGCGCGTCGCACCGCTGGTGGAAGCGGCGGATTCCGATGACGCAGAGCTGTATCACGGCGTTCTGCAGCACTTGTTCGATGATGACTGGTTCCACGCCACGCGCGGTTTTGCGGAGGTCACGGGAGACGTCGCCGCCGTCTTCCGCCGGGTGATCGGGGCCGACCATCCCACCCCCTGCAGCTTTCTGGGGCACATCGTGATGGAAATGCTGCTCGATTCCGTCCTGATCGAACAACATCCCGAGGCGTTGCCGCGGTTTTACGAGGCGATGGATGCGGTCGATCCGTTCCGGGTGCAGGCCGCCGTCAACCAGTGTGCCCGCATCCCGACCGAGCGGCTGGCCCAGCTCATTCCGCGGTTCAACGCCGAGCGGTTCCTGTTCGACTACCAGACGCCGGAAGGGCTGGCGTACCGTTTGAACCAGGTGTTGAAGCGGGTGAAGCTGACGCCGCTGGATCAGTCGGCCGTCGCGGCGCTGACGGCTGGCCGAAGGCTGGTGAGCGATCGCCTGGCCGAGCTTCTGCCGGCCGAGCATTTTGTCGCGACCCCGTGCGCCGTCCGTCGCGAGCCGGTCGCGCCGGGCGTCGGGGGCGAGTTTCTCGGAACACTGGATTGACGCCGGGCGATGCAGGATGATGCCGGCCCCGCGGCCCGCAGTCTGGCCGCCCGCCGCTCACAGGAACCGACACCCATGAAATACGGACTGAACCTCCTGCTCTGGACGACCTCTGTCGACGATTCCCTCGCGCCGCTGCTCGAGCAGATCAAGGGCTGGGGGTATGACGGCGTCGAACTGCCGATGTTCGAGTTCGAAAAAGCGAACTACGAAGCCGTCGGCAAACGCCTCAAGTCGCTGGGGCTGGGGGCGACGGCCGTCACCATCTGCACCGACGACGAAAACCCGATTTCACCCGATGCGAAAATTCGGGACGCCGGCCTGGCACGTTTGAAGAAGGCCGTCGACATGTGCGCCGCCTCCGGCGCCACCCACCTGTGCGGCCCGATCCACTCCGCGATCGGCGCCTTCAGCGGCTCGGGACCGACCGCCGATGAATGGGGCTGGGGGAAAGACACCCTCGCGAAGGCGGCCGACTACGCGAAGGTGAACAACGTCACGCTCGTCTGCGAGTACCTCAACCGCTTCGAGTGTTACTTCCTGAACTGTGCTGAAGACGCCGCCCGGTTCTGCCGCGAAGTGAACCACCCGAACCTGAAGATGATGTACGACACGTTCCACGCGAACATCGAAGAGAAGGACGTGTCGAAGGCGATCAAGGCGTGTGCCGACCAGTGCGTGCACGTCCACATCTCGGAGAACGATCGGTCCACCCCCGGCGAAGGCCAGGTCGCCTGGGACGAAACCTTTGCGGCCCTGAAGGAAACGAAATACGACGGCTGGATGGTGATTGAAGCGTTCGGCCTGGCCCTCCCCGCCATCGCCGCCGCCACCAAGATCTGGCGGCGAATGTTCCCCAGCGAAGAACACCTCGCCACCAAAGGCCTCGCCTTCATGAAAAGCCGCGTCGGCAAATGATTTCGTAGGCTGGGTCTATGACCCAGCGAGTTCCTTGTGAACACGCTAAAGCATTCCCAGTTCACGCCGAGTAGGGCAGGCTCCCGCCTGCCGACCATTTCGATGACCCCATCGCGTTCGTCTTTCCACAGGGAAGCCGGCGCGCCACTTGAGCCATCAGGGGGCTGACGCCCCCCGCTCGCCTTTTTTGTCAGCAGGATTTTGATTGATGTCGCCCCAGGAAAACCCGTTCCCCGCCCTCGCCCAGTCCGACAGCGAGGTCCTCGCGGCCATTCGCCATGAAGAAGGCCGGCAGCGCGAAGGTCTCGAACTGATCGCCTCCGAGAATTACACCAGCGCTGCCGTCATGGAGGCCGCCGGCTCGGTGCTGACCAACAAATACGCGGAAGGCTACCCCGGCCGGCGATACTACGGCGGCTGCGAGTTCGTCGACGACGTCGAAAACCTCGCCCGCGACCGGCTGAAGAAACTGTTCGGGGCCGAGCATGCCAACGTGCAGCCGCACGCCGGCTCGCAGGCCAACATGGCGGCTTACATGTCGGTGCTGAGCGTCGGCGACACCATCCTCACGATGGATCTCGCCCACGGCGGGCACCTGACGCACGGCATGGCGCTCAACTTCTCCGGCAAGCTCTACAAGGTCGTCCACTACGGCGTGCGCCAGGACGACCACCGCATCGACTTCGATCAGGTCGCGAAGCTCGCCAAAGAACACAAGCCGAAAATGATCGTGGCCGGCGCCAGCGCCTATCCGCGCGAAATCGACCACGCCAAGTTCGCGGAGATCGCCAAAGAAAACGGCGCGCTGCTGATGGTCGACATGGCGCACTACTCAGGCCTCGTCGCCGGCGGCGTGCATAACAGTCCGGTTCCTCATGCCGACTTCGTCACGACGACGACGCACAAAACGCTCCGCGGCCCGCGCTCCGGCGTCGTCATGTGCAAAGAGAAGTTCGCCAAAGACGTCGATAAGACCGTATTCCCCGGCCTGCAGGGGGGACCGCTAATGCACATCATCGCGGCCAAGGCCGTCTGCTTCGGGGAAGCGCTGCAGCCGAGTTTCAAAGCCTACGCGCAGCAGATCGTCGCCAACGCGAAAACACTCGCCGAAACGCTGATGTCCGGCGGCATCAAGCTGGCTTCGGGCGGGACGGATAACCACCTCATGCTGTGCGACGTCACGACGATCGGCCTGGCCGGCAAGATCGCCGAACAGGCGCTCGACCGCGCCGCGATCACCGTCAACAAGAACATGATCCCCTACGACCAGCGGAAGCCGCTCGATCCCAGCGGCATCCGCATCGGCACGGCCGCCCTCACCACCCGCGGCATGAAAGAGCCCGAAATGCAGCGCGTCGGCCAGTGGATCCTCGAAGTGCTGAAGGCCCCGGAAGACGCCGCAGTCACCGGCCGCGTGCGCCAGGAGATCGCCGAATTCGCCAAAGCCTTCGCAGTGCCGGGGCTGTAACGAGCGGGTCGCGAAGTGCGACCGGAAGTCGCGGATCGCGGCGGGAGCGCGAGGCCACTGCTGTGAACACGATTGTGTGAGCTATTCTCTCTGAGTTCCATGGATTTGGAGGATCAGGGATGAGCAAGGGCTGGGAGCCAGAGGCCGAACAGGACCCGCTCAATCGCGAGGTGTTGCGGCGACTTCCACTG
>VFQQ010001128.1_pt1 | contig 40467 bp, 42 predicted proteins | sample 3512341 | NCBI WGS metagenome assembly VFQQ01 (sample SAMN10412373, study PRJNA504923) | tailings metagenome | isolation source: Relicate 2 Philex TSF1 revegetated site | place: Philippines: Tuba, Benguet | collected 2017-08-29 | reverse complement strand
CATACTCGCAGACCTCGAGATACGCCTCGCCGGGCGGGTTGACGGTGGGGATGCGGATCAGGTCCTGCGTCAGCGCGATGAGGTCGTCGCGGCGGGCGTCGATCTCCGCGGCGAGGGCGGCTTGGCGGTCGGTGTAGGGCATCGGAGGTGGTCTCGTCGGGAAGGCCAGCGTGCTGCGCCGGCCGCCGGCTGTCAATTCGCGGAATAGTCGAGCTGGGCGTTGAATGCGGCGCCCAGAACGAAAATCTGCGCGGAATTATAAAGCCATAGCAGGAGGACAACCGCCGCCGTCACCGACCCGAAACTGGCCTGATAGTTGGAGAAATTCTCGACATAGATCGAGAACAGGGCGCCGGCGATGAGCCAGAGCAGCGAGGCGAGGACAGCGCCGGGCCAGATGTGGCGGAACTTGCGCGGATGCCGGTCCGGCCCCCATCGGTAAAGTATTGATAACACTACAGTTGTGAGCACCAGCAGGATCGGCCAGCGCAGTGCCAGTACCAGCAGATCCTCCCCTGACGGGAACGGGATGAGGGCCGGCAGACCCGCTATGGTGAGCAGCGAAATGGCGAGAAAAAGGGCCCCGAAAAGGGTCAAAATCACCGAGATGAACACTGTCTGAACGAAATTCCGGCGCTCCGGCTCGCGGCGGACGCGCGACATCGCATAGATCAGTGCGCTGACGCCGCGCGACCCGCTCCACAGCGCCAGCACGATCGAAACGAAAAGCCCGATGCTGAGCGTCGCCGGCGGCTGCGTCACGAGCACCGCCAGCTGTTCGCGCAAGACGCCGAGCACGGCCCGCGGCACGAGATATTGCAGCGTATCGATGGTGGCGATGAAGGTCTTGATATCGGCGACCAGCCCATAGGCGAAGACCACGATGCCGACGGCCGGAAACAGCGACAGGAAGCCGAAGAATGCCGTACCAGCACAGCGCAGCGACGTGTCCGGGTCGAGGAACGCCCGCACCGTACCGATCACCAGTCGCCTGATGCGGGCAAAAAGGCCGGGTCTGGCAACGGCTGTGTCCATCGCCAGAGAACCAACCGATACGCGCGCCGGTTCCCGTCCGGCACGCTGCCTCACCCGCGCGGAAGACGGCTCAGCGCGCGGCCGGGGGCATATCGAAGAATGGCCGCACTTCCACCGGGGCACGGCAGGCCACGGCGGCCTTTCGGCCCCACTCCAGCGCGTCCGCTTCGGTGGCGGTTTCGAGCACCCAGAAGCCGCCGACATGCTCCTTGGTCTCGATGAATGGCCCGTCGGTGACCAGCATCCTGCCGGCCTTGACCCGCATCGACTTGGCCTTGCGCACCGGCTGCAACCCGCCCACGAACACGCGGACCCCCGCCGCCACCATCTCGCGATTGAGCGCGTCGATATCTTCCCGGGTCTGCTCGGTCTGCGAGTCCGGGTCGAAATCGTCAGGCAGGTGAATGGCAACCAGATACTGCGTCATGGCTTTTCTCCTCGGGCGTATGCGGCTGGTCGATGGCCGGGCGCGCCGTTCGACAAATCAATGCCTGAAACTTTGCGGCGATCCAGCCTGCATTTTTCATGTGCGATTTTGTCGAATTGCCGAAACAGGCCTCGACCATGGGCATCAACCCCGCAAAGGAGCCTCGAAATGATCCCCACCATCACCGCATTCGCCAATTCCCCGGACGGCGGCGACGGCCAGGCCCGCGATACGCGCGTCCGCTGGGCGTTCGAGGAAGTCGGCCTGCCCTATGACGTGCGGCTGGTGACCTTCAAGCAGATGAAGGAACCGGCGCATATGAGCCTGCAGCCCTTCGGCCAGATCCCGACCTTCGAGCAGGATGGGCTGGCGCTGTTCGAATCCGGCTCGATTATCCTCCATATCGCCGAGCAGGCGCCGGGCCTCTTGCCCGCCGATCCAGATGCCCGTGCCCGCGCAATCACCTGGATGTTCGCCACCGCCAGTTCCATCGAACCGGTCATCGTCGACCGCGAGACCACCTATTTCCTCGAGCGTGACCAGCCCTGGTACGAACAGCGCTTCGCCATGGTGATCGAGCGCATCCACGACCGCCTGCGCCTGCTCGCCGCGCGGCTGGGCGACGCCGAATGGCTCGATGGCGACTTCAGCGCCGGCGACCTGCTGATGATCTCGGCGCTGCGCCGCATCGAGGACACCGACATCCTAGACGCCCACCCCAACCTCAAGGCCTACATGCAGCGCGGCATGGCCCGCCCGGCCTTCAAGCGCGCCTTCGCGGCGCAATACGCCGTCCACGAAGCCGCCAACGCTGCCTAAAGCTGCTTGAGCACCCGGGCCGGCACGCCCGCCGCCATCGTGTCGGCCGGAACATTCCGGCTGACCACCGCCCCGGCGGCGATCACCGCATTGTCGCCGATGCTGACGCCGGGCAGGATAGTCGCGGCGGCACCGATCCAGACGTTGTTGCCGATAACGACTGGCGCCATTGTGATGCCATTGCGCCGCTCGGCCGGCGATACCGGATGACCAGCCGTGACGATGGTCACTTCGGTCCGATCATCACATCGTCGCCGATAGTGATGCCACCCATGTCCATGAAGTGGCAGCCTTGGTTGATGAAGACATTGCGGCCGATAGAGAGATTCAGCCCGCAATCGGTCGAAAATGGCGGGATCACCATGAACCTGTCGCCCACCGGCTTGCCGATCAGTTCTTGGAACGCAGTCTTCAGCACCGCCAGGTCATCGAACCCGATCTCGCTGAGCTTTGCGGAAAGCCGCACGGCCCGTTGCACATTTTCGAAACGGGAGCGGCCTTCGGCCGAGCGGGCGGGACTGGTCATCGGCAGGGTCCATGTGAGTCGGGCCGGCATGATACCGCCGCGACGCCGTCATGCATTCGCCGGTTTGCCGGGCGACGCTTGGACGTTGAGTTGAGGGCGGGGACAAGATGGACAACGGATGGGAAGAGTCGGCCGACACGTGGATTGCCACGGTCGGGCCGGAGGGCGACTTTGCGCGGCGCTTCGTGCTCGACCGGCCAATGCTGGAACGGGTCGATCTGAGCGGCGCGAAGACCATGCTGGACGTCGGCTGCGGCGAAGGCCGGTTCTGCCGCATGCTGACCGCCAGAGGCATAAGCACTACAGGCATCGACCCGGCTCCATCGCTGATCGGCCGGGCCCGGAGCCTCGATCCCGATGGCGACTATCGCATCGCCGGAGCCGAGGCCCTGCCCTGCGACGACGAAAGCTTCGACCTCGTCGTCAGCTATCTGAGCCTCATCGACATTCCCGACGTCGCAGCGGCCATCACCGAGATGACTCGCGTGCTGCGACCGGGCGGCCACCTGCTGATCGCCAACCTGAGCAGCATCTGGAGCGCCACCAACCCCGTCGGATGGCGAAAGACGCCGGATGGCACAGAGTATCTTGCCATCGACCGCTACATGGACGAGCGCGTGGACTGGATCGGCTGGGGCCAGTTGCGGGTCCAGAACTGGCACCGCCCGCTCAGCACCTACATGTCGCTCCTGCTCGGCGCCGGGCTGGAACTCCGCTATTTCGACGAACCGATGCCGTATGATGGCGATGCGGCACAGCTGCAAGCAGCCCGCCGCATCGCCGGCTTCCTGATCATGGATTGGCAGAAACCCGCCTAGTCGAGCAGCACCACCGCCTCGACCTCGAACAGCATCGGGTCGACCGCGAGTTTCGGCACCGGCACCAGCGTCTGTGCGGGAAGCGCGCCGCCGAACATGGCGGTGACTTCCTGCGTCAGCACGCCGAGCTTCGACATGTCGTGGTCCACCACGTAGATGGTGAGCTTGGCCACCATGTCTGGCGTTGCACCCAGCGCCGTGACGGCAGCGCCCAGATTGGCATAGGCCTGCTTCACCTGCGTGGCGAAGTCGGGTGAGATGCCGCCGGTGGCATCGAAGCCGCCCTGCCCCGAAATATAGGCGACGCGGCCGGCCGGCACGATCACCGCCGTGCTGTAGCCGTTGGGGGTCGGGTCGCCCAGCGTCGGCGGGTTGACGATGGTCAGCGTGGTCTCGTTGGCAGCGGTCATGGTGGGACCTCCCAGGGTCATGAGGATCAGCCCTGCGACGAGCAGGGGGTTACGGGCGCGGGACATGGTTGTCTCCCTCGTGGTGTCGTCTCGGATGCGGATGTTCACGTCCCGTTCCTATCAATCGTACACTGTACGAGTCAAGCGGTTTGAATCTGTCGCGAGGTGGAGCTAGACCGGTCGCAGAGCGAGGATGCGATGGCAGGCAAGACCGGCAGGGACAAAGTCAGGCAGTTCAGCAGGCCCACCTCGGCGTCGTCGCGCAGCGAGGTGCCGCTGTCGCTCGACCGCATCGTCGCCACGGCCGTGGAGCTGCTCGACGCGGAGGGCGTCGAAGGCCTGACCATGCGCCGGCTGGCCGACCGGCTCGGCGCCGGCGCCATGAGCGTCTACTGGCATATCGGCAACAAGGACGCGGTGTTCGACCTGGCGCTCGACGCCGTACTCGCCTACAGCCCGCCGTCCGAGGTCGGCACCGGCGACTGGCGCGCGGATATCCTGCATATGCTCGAAGACTGGCGCACCGCCATGCTGACCCATCCGTGGTCGTCGGCGCTGCTGCCCCGCCGGGCACTGGGCCCCAACATGCTCGGCCGCCTCGATCTGTTGAGCCGCACGCTGTCGGCGGCCGGCGTCGCCGACGCCGACCTCAACGTCGCCATCTGGTCGCTGTGGAACTTCGTGATGGGCGCCACCGTGACCCGCGGCAATTTCGAACGCAGCGACGCAGACCGCGCCGCCGCCCAGCAGCACCTCGCCGAGTACTACCCGGCCATCGGCCGCTCGCGCCTGCTGCTCGACAACGACTGGGACGGCGCCTTCCGCAAGGGGCTCGACCTTCTCCTCGACGGCATCGCCCCACAAGGCTAGCGTCGGGTAACTACAGACCGGAGATAAGCCATATGAAGACCCGCGCCGCCGTAGCATTCGAGGCGAAGAAGCCGCTCGAAATCGTCGAGCTCGACCTGGAAGGCCCCCGCGATGGCGAAGTCCTGATCGAGATCAAGGCCACCGGCATCTGCCACACCGACGCCTATACGCTCGATGGCCTCGACAGCGAGGGCCTGTTCCCGTCCATCCTCGGGCATGAAGGCGCGGGCATCGTCCGCGAGGTCGGCCGCGGTGTCACCTCGGTGAAGCCCGGCGACCACGTCATCCCGCTCTACACACCCGAATGCCGGCAGTGCAAATCGTGCCTCTCGGGCAAGACCAACCTCTGCACCGCCATCCGCGCCACGCAGGGCAAGGGGTTGATGCCGGATGGCACCACCCGCTTCTCCTACAAGGGCCAGCCGATCTTCCACTATATGGGCTGCTCGACCTTCTCGAACTACACCGTGCTACCCGAGATCGCGGTCGCGAAAATCCGCGACGACGCGCCGTTCCAGTCCGCCTGCTATTGCGGCTGCGGCGTGACGACGGGCGTCGGCGCGGTCATCAACACCGCCAAGGTCACGCCAGGCTCCAACGTCATCGTCTTCGGCCTTGGCGGCATCGGCCTCAACGTCATCCAGGCCGCCCGGATGGTGGGCGCCGACCGGATCGTCGGCGTCGACCTCAATGACGGCAAGGCCGAATGGGGCAAGCGCTTCGGCATGACCCATTTCGTCAACCCGAGGAAGATCGAGGGCAGTCTCGTGCAGCATCTGGTCGAACTGACCGACGGCGGCGCCGACTACACTTTCGACTGCACCGGCAACACAGATGTGATGCGCACCGCGCTCGAAGCCTGCCACCGCGGCTGGGGCGTCTCCACCGTCATCGGCGTGGCCGAAGCCGGCAAGGAAATCTCGACCCGGCCGTTCCAGCTGGTCACCGGCCGCGTCTGGAAGGGCTCGGCCTTCGGCGGCGCCAAGGGCCGCACCGATGTGCCGAAAATCGTCGACTGGTACATGAACGGCAAGATCGAGATCGATCCGATGATCACACACGTGCTGACGCTCGAGGAGATCAACAAGGGTTTCGACCTGATGCACGCCGGCGAAAGCATCCGCTCGGTCGTGCTCTACTGAGCTATTAGCGGCTATCCGGCAGCGGATACCGCTCGACCTCGCGCAGCAGTTCGATGAAGCCGTCGACGGCCGCTTCCACCGTGATGCGGCCCTTGTCGGCCGTGGCGAGGTGGGCTTCGCCGGCGGCGCCGAGCGGGTGGATGTCGCTGGCGATCCAGGCGTAGCTCAGCATGCCGGTGGGGCGCATGAACTTGTACGCCTGCTCGTCGCGCGCCGCGACCGACGGAAAGTCCTGCAGCTTGTCGCGGTTCACGAGCTCCGGGCGGAGATGCATCACCAGCGAGGTCTCGCTGTCGCCTCCATGGATGCCGTAGCGGTTCTCGATGTCCGAATAGATGTCCTTGGGCCAGAACTGGCTCCAGCCGGCCTTTACCGCCAGCATGCCGCGCTGCACCCGCAATTCGCGCGCGATGATGTCGAGCATCGACACATTGCCGCCGTGCGAGTTGACGAACACCACCTTGCGGATGCCGGTGCGGGCGATTTCGAGCCCGATCTGCGTCCATGCCTCGATGAGGTTGGTCGCCGTGCCGCTGATGGTGCCGTGCTGCCAGATATGCTCGTTCGACTTGCCCACTGCCTGCACCGGCAGGATGCGGATATCGAGATCGGCGGGCGCCCGGCTCACCAGCAGGTCGAGATGGCCCTGGTTGATGATCGTGTCCGTACCGACCGGCAGATGCGGCCCGTGCTGCTCGATGGCGGCGACCGGGAAGACCGCGATGGTCTTGTTCGGATCGAGGCCGTGGAATTCGGTGGCGGCGAAATCATTCCACCAGATCTTGCGGTAGGTCATGTCGGAACTCGGATCAGGCGGGGCCGGCGGCGATGACCTCGACCTCGAGCACGAACTCGGGGCGGGCAAAGCCGGAGACGATGATCAGCGTCGAGGCCGGATAGGGATCGGAAAACAGTGCGTTGCGCACCGCCATGTAGTCGGCGAGATGCTCGCGACCGGTGACGAAGGTGTTGATGCGGATGACATTGGCCAGGGTCATGCTGGCCTCGGCCAGCACCGCCTCGATATTGGCGAAGGCCAGCCGCGCCTGGCCGGCGCAATCGGCCGGCACCGTCTTGTCGGCCGCAATGCCGAGCTGGCCGGAGCAGAACACGATTCTCTGCCCCTCCGGCACCACCATGGCGTGGCTGTAGGGCGCGAAAGGCGGATGGATCTGGGTGGGATTGAGTGGCGTCGCCATTGGCAGCAAAGGACGTGAGAACGGGTCTTGGCCGGCGATGCTATCGGCGCGGCCGCCTCTTGCCTAGACCGATTCGAAGCAGCGTGCACGCATGGCAGGCATTTCGGGTGCATGCCTATTTTTTGGCTTCACAATTGCCCGCCGGGGCGCAATGAATTGGGCGATGCGATAGGATCGCAGAAAGATTTGGCCGGCGCCCGAATGCCGGTCGGGGAGAGCGGAGACAACATGACCAACATCATCAAACTGACCACGGCGGCAGCGATCCTCGCTGCGGGCCTTACCGGCGCGGCAGTCGCGCAGGACAAGGTGACCTACGGCACCGACTGGCTGGCCCAGGCCGAGCACGGCGGCTTCTACCAGGCCGTGGCCGACGGCACCTATGCCAAGTACGGCCTCGACGTCACCGTCGTCCCGGGCGGTCCGCAGGCGGCCAACCGCGCGCTGCTGATCGCCGGCAAGATCGACTTCTACATGGGCGGCGTCCTGTCCTCGCTCGACAGCGTCAAGGAAGGCATCCCGATGGTCACCGTGGCCTCCTTCTTCCAGAAGGACCCGCAGGTGCTCATGACCCACCCGGACGCGCCCTATGCGACCTTTGCCGACCTCGCCAAGGCCGACAAGATCATCATGGGCAAGGACCTGCTGGTCACCAAGTTCGAGTGGATGAAGAAGAACTTCCCGGGCTTCCGCGACGAGCAGTACGTCCCCTACACCTTCAACCCGGCGCCGTTCATCGCCGATCCGCTGTCGGTGCAGCAGGGCTACATCACCTCCGAGCCGTTCGCGGTCGAGAAGGAAGGCGGCTTCGTGCCCAAGCTCTTCCTCTTCGCCGACGAGGGCTACAACGCCTACTCGACCACCATCGAAACCAGCCAGAAGCTGGTTGATGAGAACCCGGACCTCGTCCAGCGCTTCGTCGATGCCTCGATCATCGGCTGGTACAACTATCTCTACGGCGACAACACTGCCGCCAACGAGATGATCAAGAAGGACAATCCGGAAATCACCGACGAGCAGATCGCCTTCTCCATCGCCAAGATGAAGGAATACGGCATCCTCGTTTCCGGCGACGCCGAGACCAAGGGCATCGGCTGCATCACCGAGGAGCGCTATGGCGATTTCTTCGGGAAACTCGCCTCCATCGGGCTTTACGAAACCTCGCTCGACTGGAAGAAAGCCATCGACACCCGCTTCGTCTGCAAGGGCCTCGGCCTCGACCTGGTGAAGTAAGCCGCCAAAATCAGTGGCGCGGGTCGATCGGCCCGCGCCTTTTTCTTGTCTAGCCGAAGGGCACCCCCTTGTCCGAATGCGCCACCGCCCCCGCCGCCAGCGCACCGGTCTCCGGCCGCGCCGTCGTCCGGATGCGCAACGTCTCGAAAATCTTCTCCAACGGCACGCTGGCGCTCAAGGACATGTCGCTCGACGTGCGCCAGGGCGAATTCCTCAGCCTGCTCGGCCCCTCGGGCTGCGGCAAGTCGACGGCGCTCCGCATCATCGCGGGCCTCGGCGGCGCCACCTCGGGCACCATCGAGTGGCCCAGTTCCAAGATCAATTCCAAGGGCCTGCCCGAAGGCGATGTCGGTTTCGTCTTCCAGGAGCCGACCCTGATGCCGTGGCAGACCGTGCTCGGCAATGTCTACCTGCCGCTGCGCCTGCGCGGCGTGTCCAAGTCCGAGGCCAGGGGCCCGATCATGGACGTGCTGGCCTCGGTCGGCCTTGCCGATTTCGCCGGCTCCTATCCGCGCGAACTGTCGGGCGGCATGAAGATGCGCGTCTCCATCGCCCGCGCGCTGGTGACCAAGCCGAAACTGCTGCTGATGGACGAACCCTTCGCGGCGCTCGACGAAATCACCCGGCAGAAGCTCAACGACGACGTCCGCCGCCTCTGGCAGAAATCCGGCGTCACCGTGATCTTCGTCACCCACTCGGTGTTCGAGAGCGCCTATCTCAGCAACCGCATCGTGGTGATGAAGGCCCGCCCCGGCCAGGTTTTCACCGACATGGACATCACCACCTCCTCCGAGCGCGACGAGAACTACCGCACCTCCGAGGAATATCGCGCCGTGACCGACAAGGTGTCGCGCGGCCTTCACGACGCCATTCACGCCGGAGCCGCCCGATGAGCCAGGTGACAGAGACCGGTCCGGGCAGCAACGCCGAGGCCGGCACCGACAGCGCCGTGGCCATCGTGGCGCCGCGCACCACCAACAGCGAAAAGATCCTGCGCGTCGTCGTGCCGATCGTCATGCTGATCCTCGCCATCGCCGCCTGGTGGACGGTGGTGATCGTCAACGAAATCCCGCGCTACATCCTGCCCAGCCCCGCCGATGTCGCGGGCTCGCTGGTCAACGACTGGGGCACTCTGTTCCCGGCATTGCTGGTGACGCTCCGCATCACCTTCTCGGCGCTGATCCTCGCGCTGGTCGGCGGCGTGCTGATGGCCATCGTGCTGGTGCAGTCGCGCTGGGTCGAGCTCGCGCTCTTCCCCTTCGCGGTGATCCTGCAGGTGACCCCGATCATCGCCATCGCGCCGCTGCTGCTGATCTACACGCCCGACACCCAGACGGCGCTGCTGATCTGCGCCTTTCTCGTCGCCTTCTTCCCGATCCTCTCCAACACCGTCGCCGGGTTAAAGAGCGTCGACCATAACCTGCTCAATCTCTTCGACCTCTACGGCGCCAGCCGCTGGCAGACCCTGATCCACCTGAAGATACCCGCGGCCCTGCCCTATTTCATGGCCGGCCTCCGCATCGGCGGCGGCCTCGCGCTGATCGCCGCCGTGGTGGCGGAGTTCGCCGCCGGTTCGGCCGGTCAGGGCGCGGGCCTCGCTTTCCGCCTGCTCGAAAGCCAGTACCGCCTCAACATTCCGCGCCTGTTCGCGGCGCTGATCCTGCTCACCGGCACCGGTGTCGCCATTTTCGGCATCACCTCGCTGGTGTCCTGGCTCTCGCTCCGCCGCTGGCACGAGAGCGCCATGAAGCGGGAGAACTGAGGTGGCGGCGCGGACCATCCCCGCCGACGGGCACTATTCGATCACCAACGCCTCGGTGCCCGAGAGCGTGATGGGCAAGCCGGATTCCGGCGCGCTGGCGAAAGTCGATATCAGCGTCGAGAACGGCCTGATCACCGCAGTCACGCCCGCCGGTTCGGCGCCGACACTGCCGACCGTCGTCGACTTGGATGGCGGCATCGTGCTGCCGGCATTCGTGGACCTCCACACCCATCTCGACAAGGGCCACATCTGGCCGCGCCGCCCGAGTCCGGATGGCACCTGGTGGGGCGCCCTGATGGCGGTCAACGACGACCGCACCTCCAACTGGGCCGCCAACGATGTCGAGCGCCGCTTCGACTTCTCGCTGCGCTGTGCCTGGGCGCACGGCACCGCCGCCATCCGCACCCATCTCGACTCGGCTCCACCGCAGCACGAGATTTCCTTCTCCGTCTTCCAGACGATGCGCGAGCGCTGGGCCGGCCGCATCGAGCTGCAGGCGGTCTCCATCGTCGGCCCCGACGTGATGATCGACATCGCCCAGCTGCGGGAAGTCGCCCGCGTGGTGAAGGCGCATCGCGGCGTGCTCGGCGGCTCCACCGCCGTCCATCCCGAGAACCCCAGGATCATGCGCAACCTCATCGAGGTCGCGGGCGAATACGGACTCGATATCGACCTCCACGCCGACGAGTCGCCCGACCCCGCCGCCACCGCGCTGCAAAGCCTCGCCGAAGCCGTGATCGAGACCGGCTATGACGGCAACGTCCTCGCCGGCCATTGCTGCGCCCTCGCCGTGCAGCCCGACGACCACGCGAAGTATGTCATCGACAAGGTCGTCGAAGCCGGCGTCTCGGTCGTGTCGCTGCCCATGTGCAACATGTACCTGCAGGACCGGCACAACGAGAACGGCACATTGCGCACGCCACGCTGGCGCGGCGTCACCCTGCTCAACGAACTCAAAGCCGCCGGCGGCCGCGTCGCCATCGCCTCGGACAACACCCGCGATCCGTTCTACGCCTATGGCGATCTCGACGGCTTCGAGGTGTTCCGCGAGGGCGCCCGCATCCTCCATTTCGACCACCCGCAGCAGAGCGCCTTCAGCTGGGCCCGCGCCGTCGGCGCCGACCCGGCTGAGATCGGCGGCTTCACTTATGCGGCAACCATCGAGGCGAGCGCACCAGCCGACCTCGTGCTGTTTTCCGCACGCAGCTGGACCGAGCTGATGTCCCGCCCGCAAGCCGATCGTATCGTGCTCCGCAAGGGCACCGCGATCGACACGACCCTGCCCGATTACCGCGAACTCGACGACCTGATGGGAGCCACCGCATGACCATTGACGCCTTCCGCGCCGACCTCGGCGACATCCCGGTTCAGGACCATCCCCGCATCGTCCAGCAGCGCAGCCGCGACCACTACTGGTATTCGCCGGTACTGAAGGCCAAGCTCGACCACGTCACCGCCGACATCGTCGTCTCGCCGCGCTCGAACGAAGAGGTGAAGACCGTCCTCCGCGCGGCCTACAAGCACGACATCGCCATCACGCCGCGCGGCGCCGGCACCGGCAATTACGGCCAGGCCATGCCGCTCTCGGGCGGCGCCATGCTCGACCTGATGAGCATGGACAAGGTGCTGGAGATCAAGCCCGACCGCGTCCGCGCCCAGGCCGGCGCCATCCTCGAAAAGATGGACCACGAGACCAGGGCGGCGGTGGGCGGCGAACTCCGTTTTCACCCCTCGACCTATCGCATGGCCTCGATCGGCGGTTTCATCGCGGGCGGCTCGGGCGGCGTCGGCTCCATCCGCTGGGGCGGACTGCGCGCCCTCGGCTCCATCCTCGGCCTCAAGGTCATCACCTGCGAGGCCGAACCGCGCGAACTCGACCTGACCGGCGAGGACATCCTCAAGGTCGCCCACGCCTACGGCACCAACGGCATCATCGTCGAAGCCGAAATGCCGCTGACCGGCGCGCATGAATGGCTCGACATGATCGTCGGCTTCGACGACTTCATCGAGGCCTGCCGCTTCTCGGAAGCCGTGGGTCATCAGGACGGCCTGCTGGTCAAGGAAATCGCTCCCTGCGCGGCGCCGATCCCGGAGGCCTATTTCAACCGCCACAAGCCGTACCTGAAGGACGGCCAGGCAGTCGTGCTGCTGATGGTGGCGCCGGTCTCGGCGGCCGCCATGACGCTCTTCGTCAAGCACTGGAAGGGCGACATGCGCTATCGCTCCGACGAGGTCGCCGAAGAGGTGAAGGCCCGGCTTCCGCCGGTCTACGAACTGGCCTGGAACCACACCACGCTGCGCGCCCTCAAGATCGATGAATCGATCACCTACCTGCAGACGCGCTATCCCTCGATCGCGCATGTCGAAAAGATCGTGAAACTGCTCGGCGACGAGTTACCCATGCACATCGAGATGATGCGCCAGGACGGCGTCGTCACCTTCGCGGGCCTGCCGCTGGTGCGCTACACCACCGAGGAACGACTCGAAGAGATCATCCGCATCCACGAAGAGAACGACTGCGACGTCTTCAACCCGCATCGCTACACCCTCGAAGAAGGCGGCATGAAGCGGACGGACCAGAAGCAGCTCGACTTCAAGCGTCAGGCCGATCCCAAGGGCATTCTCAACCCCGGCAAGATGGTGGCCTGGGAAGACCCGACCTTCGACTTCAACGCCGGCCGCGCCTGGCTTTTCCAGGGTCTTTCGCCGGTGCAGGCCGCCGAATGAAGGTTCACGTCGTCCACGCCCATCCAGTCGAGACCAGCTACAACCGGGCGCTGTTCAATGCCGTCGTCGAAAGCCTGCAGGCGGCCGGCCATGAGGTCGATCCGCTCAACCTCTACGACGAGCATTTCCAGGCCGTGATGAGCCGCACCGAACGGCTCGAATATCACGACGTACCGGGCAATCTCACGGCGCTGACCAAGCCCTATGTCGACCGCATCATGCAGACCGAGGCGATGGTCTTCGTGCACCCGGTGTGGAACTACGGCTACCCGGCGATCCTCAAGGGCTATTTCGACCGCATCTTCCTGCCCGGCGTCGCCTTCGTGCTCGAGGGCGGCGACGGCTCGAACGACAAGGGCACGCTGCGGCCCAACCTCAAGCACATCAAAAAGGTCGCCTTCGTCACCACCTATGGCGGCGACCGCTTCCGCACCATGATCATGGGCGATCCGCCGCGCCGCCTCGCCCGCCGCTGGCTCTGGGCGACGTTCAGCACCCTGCTGCCGCCGAAATATCTCGCCCTCTACGACATGAACAACTGCACGCCCCAGCGCCTGCAGGGCTTCATCGACAAGGTGCGTCGGGCGATGGCAAAGCTCTAGGCCTCAGCCCAGTTCCTGCGCGAGCCCGATCAGCAGCCCCTCGGGCCCGCGAATGTAGCAGAGCCGATACGCGTCCTGATACTCGACCAGTTCGCCCACCAGCTCGGCGCCATGCTTGCCCAGCCGCTCCAGCGTGTCCTCCAGGTCGTCCACCGCGAACATGACGCGCAGATAGCCCAGTGCGTTGACCGGCGCCGTGCGGTGATCGGCAATCACCGCCGGCCGGATGAAGCGGGAAAGTTCGAGCCGGCTGTGACCGTCCGGCGTGCACATCATGGCGATCTCGACATGCTGGTCGCCCAGCCCGGTGACGCGCCCGGCCCACTCGCCTTCGATCATCGCCCGCCCTTCGAGCTCGAGGCCGAGCTCGCGGAAGAACTCGATCGCTGCGCCGAGGTCCTCGACGACGATCCCGACATTGTCCATTCGCTTGACCGCCATAGGTCCGCTCTCCAGGTTCAGGCGATGCGCCTATTGCAGTCTGCCATGGTGGCGCAGCACCAGTCCGACCGCGCCGATGCAGGCGCCATTGTCGACGAACTGGCTCGGCCGCAACACTGTGCGGGCCCCTTCGGGCACGTCGCCATGCTTGATCAGCGTGTAGCGCTCGAAACTCTCGGCCAGCGGCTTCATCAGGATGTCGCCTGACGCCGCGAGCCGTCCGCTGACCACCACCAGCGACGGATTGAACACCGAGCCGATGAGCCCCAGTCCGTGCCCGCCCAGTTCGCCGGTCTTGGCGATCAGCGCCTGGCAGTGCTCGTCGCCCGCAATGGCGAGGTCGACCACCTCGTCGACGCCCATCGGCCGGCCGAAAATCTCCGCCGCCTCTTTGAGCCGGTCGCGGAAATTGGCGTAGGTTTCGAGGCAGCCGCGATTGCCGCAGCGGCAGAGCGGACCATGCGGATCGATCACGACGTGGCCGAATTCGCCCGCGCCGCCGGCAATGCCGCGCAGCACCTTGCCGCCCGCCACGATGGCGCCGCCGACGCCGAGGCCGAGCGTGTAGACGATGAAATCGTCGTGGCCCCGCGCGGCGCCCCAGGTCATCTCGGCGATGGCCGAGCAGTTCGATTCGTTGTCGCAGAAGATCGGCACGCCTTCGAACATCGAGCCGAAGAATTCACGGAGGTCGACGCCCGCCCAGTCCGGCATGCCGCCGGCGCGGATCACCGTGCCGTTGACCGGATTGACCGGTCCACCCATGGCGATGCCGACCCCGAGCAGGCCGGAGCGGTTGAGGCGCTGCCCCTCATAGGCCTCGTCGATGAGGTCGCGCACGATGCCCTGCGCATCCTCCGGGGAGTAATCCAGCGGCAGGTCCACGGTCTTGTCGAACAGCACCGAATGCGACACGTCGGCGAGCGTGAGCTGGATCTCGACCTGCCCCACGAGGAGGCCGATGCAGGTGCCGGCGCGCGGGTTGAGCGTCAGCGCCGTCGCCGGTCGGCCGACGCCACCCGGCGTGCCGCTCCCGACTTCCACCACGATGTCTTCGCGCTTGAGCTCGGTCAGCGCCGTCGACACCGTCGACTTCGCCAGACCGGTGAGTCGCGAGATCTGCGCAGCGCTCATCGCGCCGCGTTCCGACAGCATGCGCACGATGCGCGAGGTCGGCGTGCCGCCCGCTATGTCGCTCAGCAGCGACTGGAGTTCGATCTTATTCACACGCCCCCCTCCGACTCTGCGTTGACAATCCGAAATTGTTCGCAATAGAACTAATACGTCGGCGCCGTTGGAGGATGTGCACCGGCGCGGGAAAAGTACAAGTCCCCACAAGATCGGCCGTCAGAGCCGGCGTGGGAGCCCTGTGCTTCCATTGGGAGAGAAACAATTATGACCTTCAAGATGAAGGCTGCGGTCGCCGCGGCCACGATGATGACTGCTGCGCTGCTCTCGGGCACCGCCATGGCCGAACCCAAGGTGCTGATGCTGCATCAGTGGGCCAGCGGCAACGACGCCGCCTCGATCGCCAAGCTCGGCGAAATGTTCACCGCCAAGGGCGGCACCTGGGAGCAGACCGCTATCGCCGGCCACACTGCCAACACCCTCGCCAAGCTCCGCGCTGACGTGGTTGCCGGCAACGCTCCGGCTGCCGTGCAGCTCAAGGGCCCGGAAATCGCCGAGTGGAACGCCACCGGCGGCACCGCCGACATGGACGAACTCGCCAAGGCCGAGAACTGGGATGCCGTCGTTGCTCCCGAGCTGCTGCCGGTGATGAAGCCGGAAGGCAAGTGGGTCGCCGCGCCCATGAACATCCACCGCATCAACTGGATCTGGGGCAACAAGGCCGCCATGGAAGCCGTCGGCGTGACCGAGCTTCCCAAGACCTGGGCCGACTTCAATGCTGCCTGTGACAAGGCTATTGCCGGCGGCAAGATCTGCCTTGCTCACCTCTCGGCCGACTGGACCGACGCCACGACCTTCGAAACGATCGTCTACGGCCAGGACATCGACCTCTACCGCAAGGCCTTCGTCGAAGCCGACGTGGACTCGCTCCGCTCGGAAGGCATGATCAAGGCCTTCGACCAGATGCGCCTGATGGTTTCCAAGTACATGGACCCGGCGATCGCCGGCCGTGACTACGACACCGCCTCCAACATGATGGTCAACGGCGACGCGCTGTTCTTCATCATGGGCGACTGGGAACTGGGCACCATCAAGTCGGTCGGCCATGAGCCGGGCGGCGACATCCTCTGCGGTCAGTCTCCGACCGACTGGGGCAAGCCGGGCTTCATCCTGAACTCGGACTCGGTCGTGTTCTTCAAGCAGAACGACCCCGACTTCCAGGAAGGCCAGAAGCTCCTCGCTTCCACCATCCTGAGCCCTGAATTCCAGACTATCTTCAACATCTCCAAGGGTTCGATCCCGGCCCGCCTCGACGTCGACCTGTCGCAGGGCTTCAACGTCTGCCAGCAGCAGAGCCAGGAAGCCCTCAAGGCCTCCATCGCCGACAACACGCTGGTTCGCTCGATGGCGCACAACATGACCGTGCTCCAGAAGTACCGCGGCGCCATGATGGACACGATCACCGAGTTCGTGAACACGCCGGAAATGACGTCTGAAGAAGCGGCCAACATCATGGCCGACGCCGTCGAAGCCCAGATGTAATCTACCTCCTGAGGACGGCCGGTCGCATGCCTTCGGGCGTGCGGCCGGCCCCCTTCGAGGCCGGTGGTGGAGGAATTTTCAGTTGGCAATGGTTGGTCAGTCCGTATCGACTGGCACGAGTACCTGGGACCGCATCAAGAAGTGGACCCCGGTTTTTGTAATCGCGCCGTCGATCCTTGCGTCTTTTATCTACGTCTTCGTCTTTGCGGGCTGGACCTTCTATATCTCGCTGAGCGACTCCACCCTGCTGCCGACCTACGGCTTTAAGGGCCTCGAGAACTACGTCTCGCTGTGGACCAATCGCCGCTGGAGCGTGGCCTACACCAACCTGCTCTACTTCTCGCTCTTCTACGTGACCTTCGCGATGGCCTTCGGCCTGCTGCTCGCGATCCTCATCGACCAGAAGATCCGCGCCGAGAGCTTCTGGCGCACCATTTTCCTTTATCCGCTCGCCGTCAGCTTCATCGCCACCGGTACCGTGTGGCAGTGGCTCTACAATCCCTCGAGCGGCATCGAATTCCTGGTCAAGGCCATGGGCTGGACCGACTTCCAGTTCGCCCTCACCACCGATCGCAAGAACGCGATCTGGGCCATCATCATCACCGGCATCTGGGGCTCTGCGGGCTTCTCGATGGCGCTGTTCCTCGCCGGCCTCCGATCCGTCGATCCCGACATCATCAAGGCCGCGCAGATCGATGGCGCCAGCTGGTTCCGCACCTATCGCAAGGTGATCCTGCCCACCATCGCGCCGATCTTCCTCGCCGTGGCCGTCGTCCTGTTGCAGTTCGCCATCAAGACCTTCGACCTCGCGGTGGCGCTGACCAATTCGGGGCCGGGCATCTCGACGACGTTCCCGGCGACCTACGTCTACGACTTCATGTTCCAACGTGGCGAAATCGGCCAGGGCGCCGCCGCCGCCATGATGGTTCTCGCGGCGCTCGCCATCGTGCTCGTGCCCTACTCGCTCTACCTCGTCTGGCGCCGGCGCAAGGAGGCTCGAAATGGCTGATGCTGTCCTGCGCTCCGCCGTCGTCGAAGACAAGGAAGCCGCCATTGCCAGCCGTCGCCGGCTGATCTCGCGGATCGTGATCTACGGCCTCCTGGCCCTGCTCTCTATCTTCTACATCATCCCGCTCGCCGTGGTGGTGCTCAACTCCTTCCGCACCAACGCCGAGATCGGCGCCAACGGCCTCATCTCGCTGCCGCTGAGCTTCCGCCTCGACGCCTGGCCGCAGGCCTGGAGCGACTTCTGTATCGGCGGCCAGTGCAATGGCGTGGCGCGCTACTTCTGGAACTCGGTGTCCATGGTGATACCGGCGACCATCATCTCGACCGCGCTCGGCGCCATCAACGGCTACATCCTGAGCAAGTGGAAGTTCCCCGGCTCCGAAATCATCTTCGGCTGCATGCTGCTCGGCGTCTTCATGCCCGGCCAGATCGCACTGCTGCCCTGGGCTTTCCTGCTCGGTCAGCTCGGTCTCTCGAACTCGGTCTACGGCCTCGTCCTCGTGCACTGCATCCAGGGCCTGAGCTTCACCACCCTGTTCTTCCGCAACTACTACATCTCGATCCCCGACGATCTGCTCAAGGCCGCCCGCATCGACGGCGCCGGCTTCTGGCGGATCTTCTGGAAGATCATCATCCCGCTGTCCCCGCCGATCATCATCGTCACCGTGATCTGGCAGTTCACCGGCATCTGGAACGAGTACCTGTTCGGCGTGGTGCTCAACTCTGGCAGCAATCAGCCGATCACCGCGGCGCTGGTGGCCCTCTCCATGAGCGGCACCTCCGTCCGCACCTACGACGTCATGAGCGCTGCCGTTCTGATCGGCGCCTTGCCGCCGCTTCTCGTCTACTTCTTCGGCGGCAAGTACTTCGTCCGCGGGCTTACCCAGGGAGCAATCAAGTAAATGGCGTCCTTGACCATCAGGAACCTCAGAAAAAACTTCGGCATGGTCGAGGTGCTCAAGGGTGTCGACCTCGAGGCGCAGACCGGCGAATTCATCGCCCTGGTCGGCCCCTCCGGTTGCGGCAAGTCAACCTTGCTCGCCATGATCGCCGGCCTCGAAACCGTCACCTCGGGTGAGATCTACATCGGCGACCGCCTGGTCAATTCGGTGCAGCCCAAGGACCGCGACATCGCCATGGTGTTCCAGAGCTACGCGCTCTACCCCACCATGACCGTCAAGGAGAACATGGCTTTCGGTATGGAAAGCCGTGGCGTCCCCAAGCAGCTGCAGGAACAGACCATCGCCCGCGTGGCGGCGCTCCTGCAGATCGAGCCGTTCCTCAAGCGCAAGCCCGGCCAGCTCTCGGGCGGCCAGCGCCAGCGCGTCGCCATGGGCCGCGCCCTGGTGCGTGACCCGGCGCTGTTCCTCTTCGACGAGCCGCTGTCCAACCTCGACGCCAAGCTGCGCGTCGACATGCGCACCGAGATCAAGAAGCTGCACCAGCGCATCGGCAAGACCACGATCTACGTCACCCACGATCAGGTCGAAGCCATGACCCTCGCCTCGCGCATCGCCGTGATGCACCAGGGCGAAGTGCAGCAGTTCGCCGATCCCGACACGGTCTACAACCGCCCGGCCAACATGTTCGTGGCCGGTTTCATGGGCTCGCCGTCGATGAACTTCATCTCGGCCGATGTCGGCTCCGCCGATGGCAAGGCCGCCGTCAGCTTCCCGCTCGAAGGCGGTGGCACGGCGACGCTGCCGCTCCACAGCGGTGTTGCCGATCGCGTCAAATCCAAGCGCGTCGTGCTGGGCATCCGTCCGGAACACCTGAGCCGTCAGGTTCCGGGCAGCACCAAGCCGGGCGTCGCCACCATGAGCGCTCCGGTCGAAGTGGTGGAACCCACCGGCGCCGAGACCATGGCGGTGCTGAAGTTCGGCGACCGCGAAGTCGTCGGCCGCTTCAGCCCCGACGAGGCCCCCAAGACCGGCGAGAAGATGCCGCTGGCCATCGACATGACCCGCGCGTGCCTCTTCGACCCAGAGACACAGCGACTGATCTAGAGGCGACTGAAATTCCTGCCTTCAACACCTATACCAGCCTCGCCGGCCGGGTTGTCTTCGTCACCGGCGGCGCGTCCGGCATCGGTGCGGACATTGTCCGCGCCTTTGCCGCCCAGGGCGCCAGGGTCGGCTTCGTCGACCTGCTCGAAGCCGAGGGCGCTGCCCTCGCCAAGGAAGTCGATGGCCTGTTTCTCCGCTGCGACGTCACCGATGTCGATGCGCTGAAATCCGCCATCGCCACCGTCGGCGACAAGCTCGGCCCCATCGGCGTGCTCGTCAACAACGCCGCCAACGACGATCGTCACGCCATCGACGACGTCACCGAGGAGTACTGGGACTGGTCCCAGGACATCAACCTCAAGCCGCAGTTCTTCGCCTCGCAGGCCGTGCGCAGCCAGATGAAGCAGCTCGGCGGCGGCTCGATCATCAACTTCTCGTCCATCGCCTGGCGCGGTGGCGCGGACAACATGCCGGCTTACGCCACGGCCAAGGCCGGCATTGTCGGCCTCACCCGTGCCCTCGGCCGCGGCTTCGGCGTCGACAATATCCGCGTGAACGCGATAGAACCCGGCGCGGTGATCACCGAGCGGCAGAAGAAGCTCTGGTTCAAGACGCAGGACACGATCGACCAGGTGGTTTCCCGCCAGTCGATCCGGCAGGTGCTGCTGGGCGAGGAGATCGCCCGGATGGTCCTGTTCCTCGCGTCCGACGACAGCCGGATGATCACCAAGCAGTCGATCACCGTCGACGCCGGTCTGCGGTAATCGGGTGACCAACGGGAGGGGATTTTCGGCATGAAACTGACCACGGGGCTCAACCCTTACGGGCTGACCTATTTTCTCGGCATCCAGGCCATGGGAACGCCGCGCGCCAATCCGAACGGCGCCGGCCTCGAAGGCTTCATCAAGCTGACCGAGGAACTTGGCGGCAAGGCCATCGAGCTCTGGGAAGGCTGGCTGAAGCCCATGTCCGACGCCGAACTCGCGGCGTTCCGCAAGCGTCTCGACGGTCTCGGCTGGGAGCGCGTGCTGAGCTCGGGCCTGCATCATGGCGATGTCGAGTTCCTGCTCAAGGCCGCCCCGATCCTCAATGCCAAATACATCCGCCTCGCGCTGACCCCGATCCTCTGCGGCGACCGCGCCGCGGCCGGCCAGAAGTGGTACGATCTCGTCAATTCCACGCGCGAGAAACTCGAGCGCTACGCCCCGATGGCGACCGCCGCCGGCGTGACGCTGCTGATCGAGAACCACCAGGATTTCACCAGCCGCGAACTGGTCGGCTTCTGCGACGAATTCGGCCCCAGCGTCCGCATCGTCTTCGACATGGCCAACACCTTCCCGGTGGCGGAGTCGCCGCTCGATTTCACCCGGGTGATCGCCCCCTATGTGCGCCACTGCCACATCAAGGACTACCGCGTGGCGTTCGAGCCCGACGGCTTCCGCCTCGTCCGTTGCCCCTCGGGCGACGGCTGCGTGCCGCACAAGGAAATGTTCGACATCCTCGCCCAGCACAATGACGAGATGATCGCCTGCATCGAGATTGGCGCGCTCGAGGACCGTCACGTCAAGCTCTACACGCCCGAGTGGTGGCACGGTTACGCCCCCAAGCAGGCCGAGGAACTCGCCGCCTGCCTGCTCGCCGCGCAGAAGAACCGCTTCGAGCCGGGCGAGGACTGGCGCACGCCGTGGCAGCGCAACGCCGACCACGAACTGGTTGAATATGAACTTGGGCAGTACCGGAAATCCGCCGCGAACCTCAAGGCTCTTGGTTTGATGTAATTGGAGGCCTGAATTGGCAAAGGATCATTCCGGTAAAATCGCCTTCGTGTCCGGCTCGGGCCGCGGCCTCGGCAACGTCATGGCGCGCAAGCTCGCCGCCAAGGGCGCCGATATCGTCGTCCACGACCTGAGCTGGGACTCGACCAGCCAGTACGGCGAAGCAAGCAATCTCGGCGACGTCATCAAGCAGATCGAAGCGCTCGGCGTGCGCTGCATGGGCGTCACCGGCAATATCGGCGATCGCGATGCCGTGGCCAACATGCGCAACGAGATCGAGAGCAAGTTCGGCCCGGTCGAGATCCTCGTGAACTGCGCCGGTGGCGACATCGGTGCGGCCGGCGGCAAGCCGGTGCCCAACAACATCCTGGGCATCACCTACGAAGACCTGATGACCCTGACCAACAACAACCTCATCGGCACCATGCTGATGAACCAGGCCTTCGTGCCGCAGATGGTCGAGCGCCAGCACGGCATCGTCGTCAACATCGCTTCGGTCGCCGCCCATATCGGTGTCAGCCATGGCGGCATCTACGCCACCCTCAAGGCGGCCGTGACCCACTATACCCGCTGCCTCGCCGACGAAGTCCGCAAGGACGGCGTGCGCGTCAATGTGGTGAGCCCGGGCCCGGCCAAGACCGCCCGCTTCCAGCAGACCCGTACCGTGGACCCGGAAAAGATGAACTCGAACAAGGCGTCGTTCGACCGCTATGCCGAGCCCGAGGAAATCGCCGACGGCGTTGTCTTCCTCTGCAGCCCGGAAGCCAAGTTCATCCACGGCCAGCTCCTCCGCGTCGACGGCGGCCTGCAGCTCTACGCCGGCTGATCGCAGCCAGCCATTGCGCCAAGCTAATCGCGGCCGAGCTCGACAAGAGCTCGGCCGTTAGTTTTTTGGGCGTGCCTTACGCAGAGGCAGCGCGGCTCGCCCGGCAATGCCAGCACCAGCATTCCACAGGGAGCAATTTTAGCGCCGTGTTTACGGTTGAGCGACAACTCTGCGCCGCACGAGATAGAGGGATTTCCCTAGGGAGGAGGGCTTATGCCGATCGAGACCAGATTTGGGGGCGGGCGTACCAGCGCGGGCGCGAAGGACCTGCCCCAGTACGATATTGCCGGCTTCTGCCAGAAGCACGGCATCAGCGCCGCCAAGGCACGCGACATTCTTGAAAAGGCCGGTTCGAGCCGCGAAACCGCCGACCAGCTGGCCAAGCGGTCCAAGCCGATTTCGAGCTGGGACTGACGCCGGTCAGCGTTCGGCGATGACCGCCTTGAGCGCCGCGACCACTGCCGCATCGGTGACGCGCCGCAGCTTGGGCGCAAAGCCGAACCGCACCGCGCGATCCTCAGAGGCGATGCCGGCACCCGCGCAGGAGCTGTGCACTTCGTCGACCGGCACGGCGTCGAGCAGCCGTCCGACATTGTCCGGGTTCAACCCCGATCCCGCCATGATCGCCACCCGGCCGGCCGCCGTGGCATGCGCCAGCGCCAGATTGCCCAGCCCTTCGAGCGCCGTCGGTGCACCGCCCGAGGTCAGGATGCGCTCGAAGCCGAGTTCCACCGCCAGCTCGACCGATTCCGCAACGTTCGGCACCAGGTCGAAAGCGCGGTGCAGGGTCAGACCCAGTCCCTGCGCCTGCGCCACCAGCCGCTCGAGCAAGGCGGCGTCCAGTCGCCCGTCGGCCTCGTTCGCGCCGATGACGACGCCGGCCAGACCCGCCACGCCGATCGCATCGATATCGCGCAACATGGCGTCGGTCTCTTCGGCCCCGTAGACGAAATCGCCCGGCCGCGGCCGTACCATCGCATAGACCGGGATCGCCGCTTCGGCCGCCTGCGCCATCAGCCCCGGCAGGGGTGTCAGCCCGCCCAGCTCCAGCGCCGAGCAGAGTTCGATACGGTCCGCGCCACCGGCGATCGCCGCGGCAAGGCTCGCCGGATCGGCGACACAGACTTCGAGTTTCAAGAAAGACCTCCAAGAATGGCGGCGCCGACCAGACCCGGCTCCACCGTCAGTTGCGCCGGCACCACCAGCGGCGTAGGCGTCGTCCGCAGGATGCGCTTGCGGACCTCCGCGTCGAGCGCCGCGACCAGCTCCGGCGACTTTGACAATCCGCCGCCGACCGGCACGATGCCGGGCCCGATCACATTGACCACCAGCGCCAGCACGTCGCTGACGATCGAGAGATAGACGGTCATCGTCTTCGACGCCGTGGCCTCGCTGGCCGTCCATGCCTCGACGATCTCGACGCTGTTGCGGGCGGTGCCGCTCAGTTGCTTGTGGAGCCGTTCGAGACCGCGCGCCGCACCAACCGTATCGAGACAGCCGACCTGCCCGCAGCCGCATGGCAGGCGGGGGATCTCGACGTCGCCGATCTGTGTCGCGGCAATCGGGGCATGGCCCCACTCGCCGGCAATGCCCGCCGTACCGACGATCATCCTGCCGTCGATCACGAGCCCGCCGCCGACTCCCGTGCCGAGGATCGCGCCGAACACGATCCGGTGCCCCCGCCCCGCGCCGGCCACGGCCTCGGCAAGCGCGAAGCTGTCGGCATCGTTGGCCACCATGACCGGCCGCCCGAGCCGCCCCGTCAGCTCCGGCGCCAGCCGGCGACCGTCGATGCAGCCGATATTGGCGCACTTGATGATGTCGGTCTCCGGATCGATCACCCCGGTGATCGAAATCGAGACCGGCGAGCCCTTCGGCGCTGGACTCAGCGCCAGTATCTCGCCGACCGCCTCGACGAACCTGTCGAAATCGTCCAGCGGCGTCCGCAACCGCCCCAGCATGGTGATATCCGAGACGCTGCGGGCCACTGCGCCCTTGATGCCCGAACCGCCGATGTCTAAGCAGGTGATCATCCGTTTGGGGTGCCTTGGTTTTCGGGATTCGGGAAGCTGCGATGAACAACGAAGCGGCGCTGCACGGCAAGGTCACCATTGCCGACGTGGCGCGCCTCGCGGGTGTCTCCAAGGCCGTCGCCTCGCGCGCTCTGTCGCCCGAACGCCGGCCGGTCTCCGATGAAAAGCGCGAGCGCGTGCTGGCGGCGGCGAGCCAGCTGGGCTTTCGCGTCAACCTCCTGGCCCAGAGCCTCACCACCAAGACGGTGAACCTCGTGGCCGTGGTGGTGAACCATATCCACGACCTTTCCGACCTCGATCTCTTCGACAAGCTGCTCGCCGAGACCCAGGCCATCGGCAAGCAGGTGATCCTGATCCGCGTCGGCTCGGTCGACAAGGTCGACGAATTCCTGCGCCAGGGCGTTGCCTACCATGTCGACGCCGCGCTGGTGTTTTCCGATTTCGCCGATGCCGTCACCGTGCGGCGCATGTTCCGCACCGACCACGTCATCATGCTCAACGGCCGGCATGACGCGCTGTCGCCCGCCGTGGTGCCGGACGAGGCCCATGGCATCGCCGAGGCCGTCGCCCACGCTGCGAGCATGGGGGCGAAGACCGCTGCCCTCGTGACGGGCCGCGCCACCTCGCGTGTCGAACAGGCCCGCGTCGCCTCCTACCAGCAGGCGCTGGCCCGGCATGGCATCACGATCGTCAAGTCGATCCAGGGCGACTACTCCTACCTGAGCGGCCACGCCGCTGCCGCCGAGTTCACGGGCGGGACGTTCCCCGACGCGGTGTTCTGCACATCGGACGCCATGGCGATGGGCATTCTCGACGTGCACCGCGCGCATTTCCCGCGCAACAAGCCCGAGAGCTTCCGCCTCTACGGCTTCGACGACCTGTCGCTGCTCGATTTCGACGCCTATCCGATTGCCTCGATCGGTTACGACAAGTCCGCCTTCGTGCACGAGATGGTGCGGATGATCGACGAGCCCAAGAGCTTCGTCGCCGGCCAGCCGCCGGTACTGGTTCCCACCCGCTTCATCCTGCGCGCCACGGCCGCCTGAATGAAGTCGGGGCCGCCGTGAGGCGACCCCGACCGTTTAGGTCCGGCGCAAACTCTGCGCGGACATACTTTTACCAGATCGGATCGAGCTTGGGCGGGTTGGCAGTCTCGCCCCACCACTTCTTGTAATTGGCTTCGTAGGCGCCCGACTGGATGTAGTCGGACACGAACATGTCGAGCCAGCGCACGAATTCCGGATCGCCCTTGGCGACCGCGATGCCGATCGGGTCGTTCGAGTAGAGCCCGGCAAGCGTCACGAGGGTCGGGTTCTGCGTGGCGAGATAGTCGAGCAGCGAGGAGTCCTCGATGGCTGCGTCGACGCGCTTCTGCTGCAGCTGCAGCACGCCATCGGGCGCGAACTGGTCGACATAGACGAGCTCGGCGGTCGGCACGGCCGTCTTGATGAAGGTTTCGCCGGTGGTGCCACGACCAACGACGATCTTCTTGCCGGCGAGGCCGGCGAGATCGGTGATGCCCGAGTCGGCCTGCACGATGACGCGGAGGCCGGCACGGTTGTAGGGAATGGTGAAGTTCACCGACTTGGCGCGCTCGAGCGTCGCCGACGTGTTGGCGACGACGATGTCGAGCTGGCCCGAGACCAGCATCGAGATGCGGGCGTCGCCCGAGACGTCGGTGAACTCGACCGGCACGCCGAGCTTGGCGGCGAGCAGGGTGGCGACGTCGACATCGTAGCCGACCGGATTGTTCTGGGCGTCACGGAAGCCGATCGGCTCGCCGCCGAGCGACACGCCGATCTTGACCACACCGCGCGAGCGGATGTCGTCGATCATGCCGGCCATTGCCGGAACAGCCGTGGTGGCGACGAGCGCCAGCGCGGCAAGGGCAGTCAGGATACGCTTCATTTGGGTTGGTCCTCTCTTTGTCATGCTGTCGTCGCTGCGCGGAGTTCGGGCTCCCGCATCGAGTCGTCCCAGAGCCAGTACTTGATGTCCCCCTGGCACCGGAAATTGGTGACCTGGTGGTTCCCGTGCGCGTCGACCGCGTGGATCACCACGCCGCCCAGGAACCCTTCGGCCAGTTCATCGAGCTCCTCGACGGCGAGCTTGATCGCATCGCCGAGCGAATAGCCGAGCTTCATGGCGAGCACGATGGTGCGCGACGTCGACGCGCGCATGGTCATCTCGCCGGTATGGGTGCAGGCCGCCGCGCCATAGCGGCTGTCGGCATAGTAGCCGGCGCCCGGAATCGGGCTGTCGCCGAGCCGGCCCGGATACTTCCACGCCCAGCCCGAAGTGGAGGTCGCCGCATGAATGCCGCGCCCCTTGTCCGCCGAGAGCCACACCGTGGTGTCGCGCACCCGCTCGGGATCGGTGATGGTCTTGAGGAGCGGCGCCAGCGGCGTATTCGGGAATGCCGCCGCCTGCTCGGGCGACATTTCCTTTTCGAGCCGCTCCCACCACACCCGCTTGCTGTCCTCGAGCAGCACGTCGTCGACGGCGAAACCGGTTTCAGTGGCAAAGCGGCGCGCGCCGTCGCCGGTCAGCATCACATGCGGCAGCTTCTTGAGCACCTCATGCGCGAGCTTCGCCACCGGGATCGTATTGGGCACGGCGCCGACCGCGCCGATCTCGCGCGTATTGCCGTCCATCACCGCCGCGTCGCATTCCATCACGCCCAGCATGTTCGGCCAGCCGCCATAGCCGACCGACCGCACCTTGGGCTCGGTCTCGACTTTGGAGATGCCCGCGACCATCGCCGTGAGACTGTCGGCGCCGGCCTTCAGCATCTCGATCGTGGTGGGGAAGCCGGGCCAGGCCTCGGCATTGGCGACGAGCAGCATCGACTAGTCTTTCCGCATCTTGGAGAGGAACTGCGCGACACGCGGCTGTGCGAGACCACCCGTCGGCGCAAAGAAATCATCGGTCGGCAGGTCGACCAGCAGCTTGCCCTTTTCGAGAAAGACGATGCGATCCGAAATCTGCCGGGCGAACTCGATCTCATGCGTCACGAACACCATCGTGGTGCCGGACTCCGCGAGCTTGGCGAGGATGTCGAGCACCTCGGCCGTCATTTCGGGATCGAGCGCCGAGGTCACCTCGTCGAGCAGCAGGTAGCGCGGCTTCATCGCCAGCGCCCGGCAGATGCCGACGCGCTGTCGCTGCCCGCCCGAAAGCTGGCTGGGATAGGCATCGGCCCGATCGCCGAGTCCCACCGAAGTCAGCAGCGCCCTGCCCTCGGCTTCCGCCTCGGCCTTGGGGCGCTTGAGCACCTCGATCGGCGCCAGCGTCACGTTCTGCAGCGCCGTCATGTGCGGATAGAGGTTGAAGAGCTGGAACACCGTGGCCGAGCGCTTGCGCGCCTCGGTGAGATCGCGCGGCCGCGACACGTCGAACTCGTCGACGGTGATCTTGCCGCCATTGAGCTTTTCGAGCCCGTTGATGCAGCGGATCAGCGTCGATTTGCCCGAGCCGGACGAGCCCAGGATCGACACCACCTCACCCTGATTGACGGTGAGGTTGACGCCGTCGAGCACGGTGACGTCGCCGAAGGCCTTCTTGACGTTTTCGACTTTGAGCATGGGTTTCAGAGCCCCCGGAATGCGCTATGCGCGCGGAGGCGCTTTTCGAGTTTGGCGCCCAGCGTCGCGACGAGCTTGGCGGCGAGGTAGTAGAGCACGCCGACCACCGTCCAGACGATGAAGGGCTTGAGCGTCCTGAGGTTGAGCGTGGCGCCGATCTTGGCGAGATCCATGACGCCGATCACCGAAATCAGCGACGTCACCTGCAGCTGGTTGACCAGCAGCGCGGTCAGCGGCCCGATGGAAAACGCCATCGCCTGCGGCGCGATCACATGGCGCAGCACCTGCCAGCGGCTCATGCCGAAGACGCGGGCCGCCTCGATCTGGTCGCGCCCGATGCTCTCGATCGAGCTCACCGCGATCACATAGACGAAGGCCGCGGTGTTGAGCGACAGCGTGATGACCGCCGCGTCGACCGGTGTGACATTGACCTTGAAGAAGGCCGGAAAACCAAAGAACACCAGGAAGAGCTGCACCAGCACCGGCGAGTTCTTGAGGATTTCCGCCACGAAGGTGATGAGCTGCGTCAGTACCGGCACGCGGTAGAAGCGAACGACGCCCCAGAGCGTGCCGATGGCGAGCCCGATCGCCGAGGTGACGAGGAACAGCGCCACGGTGACGCCGAGACCCTGCGCCAAGAGCCACAGGTCGAACGGGGTGAACTCGGTGTAGCGCATCAGTTCACCTGTTCCTGCATGTCGCGGTTGAGCCAGCGATGCAGCAGGCTGATGGCGAGCGAAACCAGGTAGGTGAGCGCCGCATAGACCACCAGCAGCACCACATAGACCTCGAACGGCCGGAAGGTGTCGGACGCCACGATCTTGGCGTTGCCGGTGAGTTCGTTGAGGGTGATGGTCGAGAGGATCGAGGAGGTGAGGATCATGTTGATCAGCACCGAGCCCAGCGGCCGCACGGACGTGCGCAGCGCGATCGGCAGCACGATCTTGCCGAAGATCACGCGCCGCGGCAGCCCGCTCACCTCGGCCGCTTCGATGATGCCGTTGTCAATGGCGAGGATCCCGGCACGGATCGCATCCGACGCATAGGCGCCGCCGGTGATCGAGAGCGCGATCACCCCGGTGGTGAAGGCGTCGATATAGATGCCGATCTCGGGCAGCCCGTAATAGAAGAAAAACAGCTGCACGATGAACGGGATGTTGCGGAACAGGTCGACATAGGCAAAGGCCAGCCAGTTGACCCAGCGAACCTGCGACACCCGCGCGATGGCCACCAGCATGCCCAACACCACGCTGCCGATGATGGCCAGCGCGCAGACTTCGGCGGTCAATAGCGCCCCCTCGGCCAGAAAGCCGAGATGCGGACCGAGGATGCTGAGGTCTAGGCGCAAGAAGCCTCGCTGACTGTGAGACCGATCGTGTGAAACCGGTTTCACTTTCTTGACGATTGGATGACTTGTCAAGGCGGCATTCATAGCCGCTTGCGACCCGGCCTGCACAAGTTTCGAGCAGGTGCGGTCGAGTCTGTTGCATCCGGGAAGCAGCCGGGAGTGGATAAGCGATGCAGGCGGAACTTTTTCTTGACTGCGACAGGCGCTTGCGCGCCTCTGTTGCGTTCACATTGCCTTAACTTTTGAGACGCGGGGGTGCTTCTTGAAAGTAAGGCTGCGTGCGTTTGTACAGTGTATCTTGGGGGGCGGTCTCGTGGACGCGAGGGGTTTTCTGACCAATGGCATAGCGATGCTGGTTGCCGGGACGATGCTGGCAGCAACGCCCGTCCATGCCCAGCCCGCGACAACCACCGCCACTGCAACCACTGCTCCGGTCAACATCGAAGCCCGCCGCAAGGTATTGCTGACCAGGATGATGGCCGACCCGAGCGATCTCGACATCGCCTTCGAATATGCCGCTCTGTCGTCGCAGGCCGGCGACCTCGAAGGCGCCATTTCCACCCTCGAACGCATGCTGATCTTCGCGCCCGGCCTGCCGCGCCTGCAGCTCGAACTCGGCGTCCTCTACTATCGCCTCGGCGCCAACGAACCTGCGCTGTCCTATTTCAACGGCGCCCTCGCCGCTCCCGACGTACCGCCGGATGTCCGCGACAAGGTCGAGCAATACATCTCCGCCATCGAAAAGCGTAGCGAGACGTCCGGCATGGGCGGCGCCATCATGTTCGGCGCCCGCTACCAGACCAATGCCAACAGCGCGCCGTCCAATTCGCGCATCATGCTCAACAACCTGCCGTTCACGCTCAGCGCGGACTCGCTGGGCGCTCCGGACGCCAACGCTTTCATCTCGGGCAGTTTCCGCGCCGTCCATGACCTGCAGAGCCAGGGCGACCAGCTGGTTGCGACGCTCCAGGTCTATGGCGCGCTTTACAAGGAGATCGGCCGGCTGAATACCGGCGTCGTCGAAGTGACGGCCGGTCCGTCCTTCGACCTGCGACGCTTCAACATCGAAGACGCCCGCCTCGATATCTACGCCATCGCCAGCGGCGTGCTGCTCGGCAACGATCCCTACCTCGCCTCCGGCGGCGTCGGCGTGCGCGTCAGCAAGGGCCTCGGCGCCGATACCAACCTGCGCGTCGACCTCAGGGCGGTCCGCAACAACTACATCAACTCCGCCAGCCGCCCGATCGCCACCAATTCGAATGGCTATACCGTCAACGGCTCCGTCGGCGTCGACCACCAGCTCACCGAGAACCTCAAGGTCTTCGGCCTGCTGAGCGGGGAACGCCGCATGGCCGAGCGCGGCTATCTCACCGCCTGGCAGGGCGGCATCACCCTCGGCAGCGTCCTGACTTTCGCCTCGCCCATCAGCACGGAAGCGGGCGACTGGTCGTTGACCGTTTCGGGCAGCTTCATCAAGCGCGTCTACGATGCGCCCGATCCGGTGATCAACGCCACTACGGCGCAGGTCGACGACGAAGTCTTCGTTCAGGCGGCCCTGTCGGTGCCGCTCAAGGACGGCTGGTCGATCGAAACCAGCACCAGCTATCGCAACGTCATGTCCAACTACGATCTCGCCAGGAGCGAGAATGTTTCGGTCTCGCTGGCCGCCATGAAGAAGTTCTGAGGAGGCCGATCATGCTCAAGTTGAAACATGCACTTCTCGCATCTCTCGCTCTGCTGCCGCTGGCCGCGACCGAGACCATGGCTGCCACTGCCGGCGTAACGGCGGCCGTCAATCAGAGCGCCAAGTCCACGCCTCCCGGCGGCGGCATCCGGACCGTCGTGCTCGGCGCCAATGTCGTGCAGGACGAAACCATCGAAACCGATGGCGGCGGCCTCGTTCAGATTCTTCTGGCTGACGGCACGACCTTCACGGTCGGCCCCAATTCCTCGATCACCATCGACCGCTTCGTCTACGATCCCAACGCCAACACCGCGCAGGTCACCGCCAGCCTCGGCCGCGGCGTGTTCCGCTTCATCGGCGGCCGCACCTCCAAGACCGAAGGCGGCGTGCAGCTCTCGACGCCGGTCGGCACCGTGGGTATCCGCGGCGGCATGGCCGATCTCAACTTTTCCGGCAGTTCGGCTGGCATCATCGCCCAGATCGACCTGCTGTTCGGCAACGAAGTCACACTCGATGGCCCGAACGGCGGCGACCGCATTTTCCAGGCCGGCTATTCCATCATCATCGGTCCCAATGGCGCGCCGACCGTGACGAAGACGCCACCCGGTTCCGCCAACTTCATTCAGCAGGCACTGGCCGGCCGGCCCGGCGCCTCGGGCGGCAGCTCCAAGCAGCCGAGCGACGGCCAGGTCGCCGGTAGTGGCGTCGCCGAGACCAACTCGGGCAGCAATCCGCCTCCGCAGCAGATTCCGCCGCCGGATCTCCGCGCCATCGACCTCGCCACGCCCAAGCCGAACGACAATCACCAGGTGGCGGAGAACGCAAACGGCGGCGCGCTGAAGACCAGGAAGGGATTCAGCGCTGGCCTGTTCAACGGTAATCTGCCGGCCGGATATGTAGCAGCGCCCCTGTTCGACGTCGATGGCGAGACGGAGCTGTTGTTCAATAGCCAAGGCAAAGTGGCCGGGGCCAAGTTCGTCGTCGGGCTGGATGATGCCGGACAGGGCAGCGTGGCCTTCCAGAATGGAAAGGGGACCATCCTGACCGGGGCGTATACGGGCGCCGAGCAACTATCGACCGATATTGAGGACGAGCCCCCCTACAGCACGACGGATGTGCTCACCGTCGTCACCCGATCGCAGGAAAGCCTCGTCCAGTGCGGGTGCATGGATTGGGGATATTGGTCGACGGACTTTCAGTATCCCGGCCCTGGCCAGCAGCTGGAAGATTTCCAGTTCAAGGGCACGTGGGTATCCGGCGATGTCATGTCGCCCAGTCAGTACCTTGCCTATTCGACTCAGTTCAGTGGCACGGCCACCTATGCTGGGCAGGTGCGCGGCTACGGCCAGTACGGCGAATTCAATTCCGTCGCCAACCCGGTGAGTGAAGGGTCGGGCACATTTGACATGACTTGGAATTTTGGAACCGACTCCGGCACCTTCAACATCAACAATTTTGCCACCGACGACTTCTCGTTCTCCGCATCGACGACAATCGGACGGGGTAACATGTCCAAGGGCTACTTCCAGGCGACCAGCGCTTCTCCTGACGTTGACCACCTCGCTGTTTCGGGGACGTTCGCCAACAACGGGACCGACGCCGCGGCTGGCGTCCTCGGAAGCTTCAATGTCGTCAACGGCGTTGACGGCGACATCTATACCGCGACCGGCATTTTCGCAGGCGACCGTACCCAGAATAACTACTAGCCCTTGCCCGCCCGCTCACGCATTGGCCGCTCGCGTTCGGCACGCCGGAAATCCCTGCTTGTCTGGTTGTTCGGCGTTGCGGCATTGCTCATGCTGGCCGGATTGGCGGGCACCGGCCTGACGCCGCTCGACCGGCTGAGCCCGCTGGTCTTCGACGCCTACCAGCGCATCCAGCCACGGGTCGAGACCGGCGCGCCGGTGACGGTCGTCGATATCGACGAGGCCTCAATCGCCGAGCTCGGCCAGTGGCCGTGGTCGCGCGCCGTCGTGGGCCAGATCATCGACCGGCTCGGTGAACTCGGCGCCGCCAGCGTCGCCTTCGATATCGTCTTCCCCGAACCCGACCGCACCTCGCTGACGCTGGTTGCCGCGCAACTCCGCGCCGCCGGCGCCACCGTGGACATTCCCGCTGCGACGCCAATGGACAACGACGCTTTGCTGGCGGCGGCCATCGCCCGCAACTATGTCGTCTCCGGCATCGTCATTTCGGATGAGACAAAAGCTGCCCTGCCCGCCCCCAAGGCCGGCTTTGCCTATGGCGGCAGCGATCCGCTCGGCTATCTCACCGCACATAGCGGCGGCGTCGCCAACCTGGCACCCATCGACGCAGCCGCAACGGGCACCGGCTTCTTCTCCTTCTTCCCCGAGGCCGACGGCATCGTCCGCAAGCTGCCGCTGGTCGCCTCTGCCCAGGGCCGGCTCTACCCGACGCTTGGCATCGAGGCGCTGCGCGTGGCGCAGGACGCGAAATCCTTCACGCTCCGCTCCTCCGACGCCAGCGGCGAAATCGTCGGCGCCGCTCCCGCGCTCACCGCCATGCGCGTCGGCGCGATGGAAGTCCCGACCGGCGCCGAGGGCGAGTTCTGGCTCTACTTCTCCGGCCTGCCCTCGATGGTCACCGTTCCGGCCGCGGCCCTGCTCGATCCCGCGCGCAGCAACGCCTTCGCCGGCAGCATCGCCGACCATATCGTGCTGATCGGCACCAGCGCCGTAGGCCTTCGCGATATCGTCGCCACGCCCACCAATGCCAGCCTTCCCGGCGTCCGTGTCCACGCCGAACTGATCGACCAGATGATGGGCCAGACCTTCATCGCCCGTCCGGACTGGGCGCGCGGCGCCGAGATCTCGCTGGCCGTCGTGCTCGGCCTCATCCTCGTCGCGGTCGCGCAGCAGGGCGCCGCCGTCCGCAGCGCTCTCGCTACCGTGCTGCTCATCACCGCCGCCGTCGCCGTCTCCTGGATCGCCTTCAGCCAGTACCGGCTGCTGCTCGACCCGCTGCTGCCGGCCGGCGGCGTGGCGCTGGTCTTCATCGTCACCATGCCTCTGCTACTGCTGCTCACCGACCGCGAACGGCAGTTCGTGCGCGGCGCCTTCGGCCGCTATCTCTCGCCGCAACTGGTCGAGCGCCTCGGCGACAATCCCGGCGCGCTCAAGCTCGGCGGCGAACTCCGCGACCTCACCATCCTCTTCTCCGATATCCGCGGCTTCACCGGCCTCTCGGAAAAGCTGAAGCCCGACGAGCTGACCGAACTGCTCAACAGCTTCCTCACCCCGATGACCGACGTGCTGCTGCGCAGCGACGCCACCATCGACAAATATATGGGCGACGCCATCATGGCGTTCTGGAACGCTCCGCTCGACATTGCCGACCATCCGCGCAAGGCCTGCCTCGCGACGCTCGACATGCTGGCCGGCCTCGAGCACCTGAACCGGACGCGCGGCTCCGACCTGCGCATCGGCATCGGCCTCAACTCCGGCCCCACCGCCGTCGGCAATCTCGGCTCGGCGCAACGCTTCAGCTACTCCGCCATCGGCGACAGCGTGAACCTCGCCTCCCGCGTCGAAGGTCTCACCAAGGGGTATGGCGTAGCCGTGCTGGTGACCGAGGCCACCCGCGCCCAGGCCGCCGATCTCGCTTTTCTCGAAGTCGACCTCGTCCGCGTCGTCGGCCGCGCCGAACCGGTGCCGGTCCACACCCTGCTGGGCGACGCCGCCTATGCTCAGACTCCAAAATTCCAGAAGTTGGCCGAGGTCCATGCCCGGCTCATTTCCGGCTATCGATTGATCGACCTGCACACAGCTGATGGTGCGCTGGCAGAAGTTCGTGAACTGGCTGACGCCCAACTCGGCAAACTTTATGACCTTTACGCCGAACGTCTCGACGATATGCGTCAGCATCCCCCCGCCCCGGGCTGGGACGGCGTCTTCACCGCCAGGTCGAAATAGCCGCTACGTCCGCACCGGAATCAGCGCTTCGTTCGAGCGCAGCAGCTTGTCGATCAGGTTGCGATTGAAGCTCGCCTGCAGCGCGATACGGATCATCGGCCGCGCATGCTGCGCCGCCTCCAGCGCCTTGCGCTCGAACCGCAGCACGCGCGTCGGCTCGGTGGCGACCGAAGTTGCCGTCGCCGCCTTGCCGTTGGCATAGGTCATCTCGCCGAGGAAATCCCCCGGCCCGCAGGCGCCGATCCTGGTCCCGTTCTTTTCGATCTGCACCTGTCCCGACGAAATGAACGTCAGTGCCTCCACCCGCTGCCCATCCACCGTGAGCTTGTGGCCCGCGGGCACATCGGCCCACTGTCCGCTCTTGAGCAGCCGGCGCGCGGTGGCAGCCGGCAGAGTAGGCCCGACCACCTCGATGAAGTCCCGTTCCTCTTCGGTGTAGTCCGGCGCCCGGTCTTCCCACCAGATCAGCACCAGTTGCCCGACATTGACCAGCACGAAGATCGCTTCCCAGATCACGCTGATCGGATCGAACACGAAATACAGCCGATAAATGATCTTGGCGACGCCCGACGAGATCGCCAGCGCCCGCAACCACACCATCTTGCGCATCATGAACGAGAGGATCAGCAGCGCGTAGGTGAAGTGGCCGAAAAGATGGGCCGGATCCGACAGGTTCATCGGATTCAAGCTCGCCCAGAAGTCCATGGAAACCGCCCCCGGAGACCGAAATTTTTCTCGATCTTGCACAAGGTGTGAATCGCCGCAACGGTGCGTCAGCATTATGACAGCTTTGTCACGGAGTTCCGCGCGGCACCCGTCATCGCCGTCGATCGCACAGTAATCAGAGCGGCAGGCGGCTTGATAAATGGTCTTAGATTGGTATCGTATTGCCTGAAGCTGAAATAGCGGAGCGGATGAGGCGATGGACGGCGCGGCGGGCCGGGGAATGGTGGCGGATCATGTGCTCTTCCTGCGCGGCGGACTGCCGGCGGAAGGCGGTCCGCTTTATCTCCAGGTGAAACGCCTGATCGAAGACGCCATCCACAACGAACGCATCGGCAATGGCGATGCACTCCCCTCAGAGCGCGACATTGCCGAGCGTCTGGCGCTGTCGCGCGTCACGGTACGCAAGGCCATCAAGCAACTGGCGGAAGACGGTGTCCTCGTGCAGCGCCGCGGTTCAGGCACCTACGTGGCATCGCGCCCGCACCGCGTGGAACAGTCGCTGTCGCAACTGACGTCGTTCACCGAAGACATGGCGCGCCGCGGCATGGACGTGCGAGCCACCTGGCTCGACGCCGGCATCTACCCACCATCGCCCCAGGAAACCATTGCGCTGGGCCTGTCCGGCAATGAGCGCGTGGCGCGAATCCTGCGCCTTCGCCTGACCGGCAATACCCCGCTGGCCATCGAGCGCGCGAGCCTCTCTGAACGGCTGCTGCCCGACCCGCAATCGATCGGTACGTCGCTTTACGAGTATCTAGACAAGCACGGCAACCGTCCCGTCCGCGCCATCCAGCGCATCCGCGCCATCAGCACCAGCGAGGCCGATGCGGCCCTGCTGCAGGTTTCGCCGGGCGCACCCAGCCTCGATATCGAGCGGACGTCCTATGCAGCCTCCGGCCACGTCGTCGAGTTCACCCGCTCGACGTATCGCGGCGATACCTATGACTTCATTGCCGAACTGCGGCTCGGGGAGAAAGACCGATGACCAATCCCACGCATATGCGACTTGAAATCGAGCAGATTCCGGATGCCACCCGACGCCTGTTGGCAGACGGAGCCGGCGAATTGCAGGCTGCCGGTGAAGCGCTGCGGTCGCTGCAGCCGGTGATGGTCGCGACCATCGCCCGTGGCTCGTCCGATCACGCCACGGCGTTTCTGAAATATGCCATCGAACTCGTCGCCGGCGTACCGGTCGCGTCGATCGGACCGTCGATCGTTTCGATCTATGGCCGCGAGCTGAAGTTCGACCGCTGTGCGGCGCTCGCCATCTCGCAGTCCGGCAAGAGCCCGGACATCGTGGCGATGGAACAGTCGGCCCGTCGCAACGGCGCGCTCTGCATCGCGCTGACCAACACCGCCGGCTCGCCACTCGCCACCTCCGCCGATCTCGCCATCGACCTCCGGGCCGGCGTCGAGAACTCCGTTGCGGCGACCAAAAGCTATGTCAGCTCGGTGGTTGCGGGCCTCGCCGTCCTCGGACACTGGACCGGCGATACGAACCTGCTCGACGGGCTCAAGGCGCTGCCCGATGCGTTCGAGCGCGCGCTCGGCTGCGACTGGTCGCCGTTGCTGGCAGCGCTCGATGGCCGCGACTCGCTCTATGTGCTCGGCCGCGGGCCGGCACTGGCGATTGCCGAGGAAGCGGCGCTGAAGTTCAAGGAAACCTGCGGCATTCATGCCGAAGCCTATAGTGCGGCCGAGGTGCTGCATGGTCCGGCCCGTATCGTCGAAGCCGGCTTCCCGGTGCTGGCTCTCGCCTCGCGCGATGCCGGTGAACCGGGTGTGGTGGAAGTGGCCGACCGGCTCGCCCGCCAAGGCTCGGCCGTGTTCGCCACCACCGACCGCGTCGGCGAAGCGAAGTCACTGCCCTTTGCGGCCACCGGCCATCCGATCACCGACGCACTGGCGCTGATCGTGACGTTCTACGGCTTCGTCGAAATGTTCTCGCGCCATCGCGGTTTCGACCCCGATCGCCCGCCCCACCTCAAGAAGGTCACGGAAACGCTATGAGCCGCATCGCCTATACCGGAGCCCGCATCTTCGACGGCGCGGAGTGGTGGGATCGCTCGGCGCTTGTCGTTGATGGCGATCGTATCGAAGGCATCATTGCCGCCGACTCGCCGACCGATGCGACCCGCGTGGCGCTCGATGGTGGCATCCTCGCGCCGGGCTTCATCGACCTGCAGGTCAATGGTGGCGGCGGTGCGCTGTTCAACCTGACCCCCGACGTGCCGACCATCGCCACGATCTGCAAGGCCTTCGCCCGCTTCGGCACCACGGCGACGCTGCCCACGCTGATCACCGACACACCTGCGCAGAACGATCTCGCGATCGCTGCCGGCATCGCCGCGGTGGAGCAGAAGGTGCCGGGCTTTCTCGGCCTTCACATCGAAGGGCCGCATTTGGCCGTGTCGCGCAAGGGCGCACACGATCCCAAGCTGATCCGGCCGATGGAAGAGGCCGATCTGCAGCGGCTGGTGGAAGCACGGAAGCGCCTGCCCAATCTGCTGGTGACGGTCGCCGCCGAGACAGTGACGCCGGAGCAGATCACGCGGCTGAGCCAAGCCGGCATTGTGGTCAGCATTGGCCATTCCGATGCACCCTATCCGGTGGTGCGGAAAGCCATCGAGGCCGGCGCCACCATGGTGACGCATCTCTTCAACGCGCAGAGCCAGCTCGGCAATCGCGACGGCGGCGTGGTGGGCGCGGCGCTAGACCTGGGCAATGTCTGGGCCGGCGTTATCGCCGACGGCATCCATGTCAGCGATGTCTCGCTCGGCGTGGCGCTACGCGCCAAGCGCAGACCGGCGCGCATCTTCCTCGTCACCGACGCCATGTCGCCGACGGGCACCGATGTAGAAAGCTTCGTGCTCACCGGGCAGACCGTCTACCGCAAGAACGGCGCGCTACGGCTGGCCGACGGTACGCTGGCCGGCGCCGACCTCACCATGATCCAGGCCATCAACTACGTGCATCGCACCATCGGGCTGCCGCTCGAGGAGACGCTGCGCATGGCCTCGCTCTACCCGGCGCAGGCGTTGGGCGTCGACAAGGAGCGCGGTGCATTCAAGCCGGGCCTGCGCTCCGACCTCGTGCATCTGAGCGACAACCTGGAAGTCCGCTCGACGATCATCGGCGGTGAAACCGCATGGTCGGCATCATGAGCGGCGAGACGCTTCACAACCAGCTGCAGCAGCTCGTCTCCGAAGGCCGCAATCCGCGGACGACCGACATCGACCTGATGTCGTCGCTCGAGATCGTCGGCACGATCAATGCCGAGGATCATGCGGTCGCCGATGCAGTGAGCAAGACGCTGCCGCAAGTGGCGCAAGCGGTCGACGCGATCGTCACGGCGTTCAATGCCGGCGGACGGCTGATCTATATCGGCGCCGGCACCAGCGGCCGGCTCGGCGTACTCGACGCATCGGAATGCCCGCCGACCTTCGGCGTGCCGCCCACGATGGTGGTCGGACTGATCGCCGGTGGCCTCGATGCGCTGGTCAATGCGTCGGAAGGGGCCGAGGATCGCACCGACAAGGGCGCCTCGGATCTCGCCGCGATCAATCTTAGCGCGCTTGATGTCGTCGTCGGTATCGCCGTCAGCGGCCGCACGCCCTACGTCATCGGCGCGCTGAATTATGCGAAGTCGGTGGGCGCCCGGACGGTGGCGCTGACCTGCAACCCGGACTCAGCGATTGCCGCCATGGCGGACATCTCGATCGCGCCGGTGGTGGGGCCAGAGGCGATCACTGGCTCGACCCGGATGAAGTCCGGCACGGCGCAGAAGCTTGTGCTCAACATGCTGTCCACTGCCAGCATGGTGCGGATCGGCAAGACCTACGGCAACCTGATGGTCGACATGATCGCCAGCAACCAGAAGCTGGTGGCCCGCGCCGCCCGCATAGTCAGCCAGGCGACCGGCGCGACGCTCGCCGAAGCCGAGGCCGCGCTGGCCAAGGCCGGCAACCACAGCAAGCTCGCGATTTTGATGATCCTGACCGGCGACGACGCCGACACGGCACGTCAGAAACTCACCGCTGCCGGCGGTGTGTTGCGCCGCGCCATTGCCGGCACGGCGCAGTAAGCGAGGCTACTTCAGCAGGCCTTGCGACACGCTGCCCTGCAGCTGGCGCTGGAAGATGATGTAGGTGACGAGCACCGGCAGCACGGTGATCACCACGGCGGCGAACAGCGCACCGAAGTTCACGGCATAGCCCGCCTGTGAGGCGAACGACGCCATGCCCTGGCTCAAGACGTAGTTGGCTGTGTTGGTGTTGAGCGCGATCGGCAGCAGGAACTGGTTCCAGAGACCCAGGAAGTTGAAGATAGCCACCGAGGCCATGCCTGGGGTCGCCATCGGCAGCATGATGGTGAAGAAGATGCGCCACGGGCCCGCGCCATCGATCATCGCCGCCTCGGCCACTTCCTGCGGCAAGGTTCGGAAGAACGAATAGAGGAAGAACACCGTGAACGGCAGCGCGAAGGCCACATAGGTGATGATGAGGCCCGGGAAGGTGTTGAGCAGGCCGAAACCGCGCAGCGTCTGGAACAGCGGCACGACGGCGAGAAAGACCGGGAAGGTGAGGCCGGCCAGCATCAGGTAGTAGATGACCTTGCTGCCCTTGAACTCGTAGCGCGCCAGATAATAGGCGCACATCGAACCGAGCAGCATGACGATCACCAGCGAGAAGCCGACCACGATCACCGTGTTGAAGAAATAGGTGCCGATCGACGCCGTGGTCCAGGCCGACACGTAGTTGTCGAAGTTGAAACTGGTCGGCAGCGTGAAGGGCGAGGCGAAGATCTGCTGTGTGGTCTTGAACGAGCTCATCAGCACCCAGAGCAGCGGCGCGCAGATGATGAT
>VFQQ010001127.1_pt1 | contig 40523 bp, 30 predicted proteins | sample 3512341 | NCBI WGS metagenome assembly VFQQ01 (sample SAMN10412373, study PRJNA504923) | tailings metagenome | isolation source: Relicate 2 Philex TSF1 revegetated site | place: Philippines: Tuba, Benguet | collected 2017-08-29 | reverse complement strand
GCCTGGTCGGCGATCGAACGCGTGATGGCCTGGCGGATCCACCAAGTGGCGTAGGTGGAGAATTTGTAGCCGCGCCGGTACTCGAATTTCTCCACCGCGCGCATCAGGCCCATGTTGCCCTCCTGAATGAGGTCGAGAAAACTAAGGCCGCGGTTGGTGTATTTTTTGGCGATGGAAATGACCAGGCGCAAATTGGCCTCGATCATCTCCGTCTTGGCGCGGGTGGACTCGTTTTCCCACATCAAGGCGTCCGCCACCAGTTGCGCATAACTGTCGGCGGTCTGCCAGGCGTTGTGCTCGAATTGGGCGAGGGTCTCGGCGGCGATCTGGTTGCCGGCATCCGCCCGGACCTGCTGCACGAGGCCCTCCAACTCCGCCAGGCGCGATTGCATGAGCGCGACGAGGTCCTCGTTGATTTTCTGTTTGAAGAAGAACTTGCCGCAGAGCTTGAAGAAGGCGCTTTTGGCGGCGGTGAACGCCTCGGAAGCCGCCGTCTTTTTTTTCTCGGGCGCGTTTTTCCAGGCCAGGAAGGCGGCGGCGGCCTTGTCGTGAGCCTCTCTGGCTTGCGTGATGAGCGGGCCGAGGCGGCGGAAATACAGATCGCGCTCCTCGGTCTTGCGGTCCATCACCAGGCGGTCGAAACGCTCGAGGCCGTTGGCAAGGCTCTCCGCCAGGCCAATCAAGGTCTCGCCGACGAAGCCGACGTCCTGCAGGCATTGCATCAGGTTGCCCTCGGCTTTTTCGATGCGCTTGGAGATCTGGATTTCCTGCTCGCGGGTGAGCAGGGGCACCTGTCCCATTTGCCGGAGGTACATGCGCACCGGATCGTCAAGCAAGTCCATCTTGGGCGCGGCCTCGCCGCTGGTGCTGGCGCGCACGGGACTGACAGGGAGAGGCGCCTCGGGTTCGCGCGGGCGCTCGACCTCGGCGGCATCGACGACGCGGATTTCGAGCGTGGTGAGCCGGGCCACCATCTCGTCCATCAAGTCAGGCGTCACCCCGCCCGGGGGGAGCGCCTCATTGAAGTCATCCCAGGTGAGATGATCCTGCTCCTTGGCGAGACGGATCAGGTCGCGCAGCCCCCCCTGCACCTCCGGCGCGTTGATGTCGTCCAGCATCACCACAGGCGCCGCTTTTTGCGCGTTCTTCGGCGGGCGGCCACGACGGCGTTTTAATGGCTGACCGCTGGCATCGACCGCAAACTGCTCGACCGGATGCTTGCGCGGGCGGCCGCGGCGACGCGGCGTGGCCGCAGGCTCAGCGGGCGCGCCTTCAGGGGAGGCGTCGCTGACGGGGGGCGAACTGTTGGTTTGGGGGGACGGCCTGGCCATGTTCCTGAGCGGAGAAACGGACACGCAAGTGCACGCCGATCCGGGATGGAGCTTGCTTGGGGGAGGACTGGCAATATTCAGGCGCGCCCAGTTGCGGTCAAGGCCTACTTTGCCTCAACACGGCGGCTGTCGGCGGCAAGAACCGCTGCTTCAAATGCGCAGGGGCGCTGGTGCGGGAATGCTGACAGGGGTCTCAGCGCCGCGAACCTCAGGCGCCGCGCCGGGTCGTCGCGCGCGAAAAGTCAGCGCCACCAGCGCCAGCGTGACCACCGAGCTGAGCGGCATCAGCACCGCCGCCGCCAGCGGATTCAAGTGCCCCATCAAGCCGGCGATCACGGTGGCGATGTTGTAACTTACCGAGAAAGCGAACACGCGCCTTGTGGCCTTGCGATGGGTCAGCGCCACCGCCAGCAGCCCGCTGACAAACCGCAGACTGTGGCCCAGAAAAAAGAAGTCCGCTTTGCGCTCCAAAAAGCTGCGCCCTGTCACCGGACTGCCCGCGCACAGCGCCGCGTCGAAGGCGAGGCTGTCGTTGGCACCGTCGCCCACATACAAGGTGTCATGCTGATCGTGCCGTCGCACCCAGTCCGCTTTTTCCTCCGGGGTCATGCCCGCCTGCCAATCACCCCCGGACAAGCCGAGACGCTGCGCGATGAGTTCCACCTTCGCCGCGCGATCCCCGCTCAACACCTGCACCCGCACGCCACGCTGCCGCAGCGCAAGCACCTCGTCCACGGACTCGGGCCGCAGTTCGTCGCGGAAACGCAACGCCGCCAGTTCGACACCGCCGCGCCGCAGCACCGCGTCTGCCTGGCGGGCGCGTTCCAACGCCCACTCGACCCCGTCCGCATCCGTGAAGAACAACCCCTGGCCGATGACCTCGCGCACCTCTGAGCCCGGGCAAGGATCGCCGGGACCGATGGCGTCGAACACGCTGCGGCTCACCGGGTGCAGGTTGCCCGTCACCAGCGTGCGCAGCGCCGCGCGCGCCGCCGGGTCGAGCGCGCCCAACACCTCCGGGTTTTCCAGCACGGGATTCTCCAACGTGAGCGTGCCGGTTTTGTCAAAGATCGCCCGCCGCACGCGCAGCAGCCGTTTCCACAGGCCGAGGCTGCGTACGAAGACGCCAAGCTTTTCCGCGCGCGACACCGCCAAGTCCTCCGCCAGCGGCACCGCCACCCCGAGCGCGCAGGGGCAGGACACCACAAAGATCGAAATCATGACCTGCATCGCCTGCGCCCATCCCGCGCCCGACCACCACCAGCCAAGGCCGCCCAGCACACCGACAATCACCACGATGATCAAGTACCAGCGCAGCAGCCGCTCCAGCTTCAAATCACGATACTCGCCTGGCCGCCGCGCCTCCAGCAAACGATGCAGCGTGCTTTCCTTCCAGCTTTCCAGTGCCTCCGCCGCCAGCGCGCGCGTGCCAATGTTCAACGCGCCCGAGGGCAGCAGTTGCCCTTCCTCGCAGCGCACCGCCTCGCTCTCGCCATTGATCCACTCCAGGCTCACTGCCGCGCTTGAGGCGAGCAAACGTGACGCCACCGGCACCGTCTGACCGGGCTTGACGCGGAAGGAAATGCCCGGCGCCAGTTTGCCGACCGCGCACAGCGCGCCCTCCGCCAGCGTCACCGTTTCGGGAATGGACGTGTCCCGCATCAAGCGGCGGCGATTGCGATCCACCGCCGCCTGCTGCGCGCGCCGTCCGGCCAGCATCAGAAATATGAAGACCGCCACGAAGTCGAAGTACTTCAGCCCCTCCACCCCGGCCAGCCAGCCGCCCACCGAACCCGCGTAAGCGGCGCTGACACCGAGCGCGATCGGGGTGTCGATGTGCAGCACGCCGGCGCGCAACCCGTGCCAGGCCTTCTCGATGAAATAACTGCCGCCGACCATCATCGCCAGCGTGGCCGAGGCGGCGGCGACGAGATCAAACCAGGGCGCGAACATGAAATCGCGCGGCATGCCGAAGTAGGCGGGCAGGGAGAAGGCCATCGCATTCATCGCGAATGCGCCGCAGACACCGAGCCGCCGGTTCAGATCACTGGAGGGACGGTCGTCCGCCGCCTCCGGCCGGTGCGGGCCAAGCAGGTACCCGAAGCCTTGCAGCTCGCGCGCGAATGCCGTCAAATCCATGCCGCCCGGCTGCCAGACGCAGCGGATCTCGCCGCGCACCACATCGGCACGGAAATCGAGCGCGCCGGGGTGGCGCAGGAACACCTTTTCCAGCAGCCACACACAACCGACGCAGGACAAGCCCTGCACCGAAAGATCAAGTTCCGCCGGACCGCCGGTCTCTTGCGCCTTGGCCTCCGCCTCGCCCACGGCGGTTTGCAGCCACTCGTAATCCAGGTCCCGCAGCGCCTGCGCCGGCACCGGCGGCAGGCTCTCGTTGCCGCGCAAGGTGTAAAAATGCGCCATGCCCTCCGCGTGCAGCAGATCGAAGACGTAAGCGCAACCCGCGCAGCAAAAAGCATCCGCGCGTCCGGCAGGCACCGGCGTTCCGCAATGGGAGCACGGGCGCCCTCGCCCGTCGCAAGAGGCGCCACCGCCACTTGCCGGTTCTACGGAGGGCGGGATTGCATCCTGCCCCGAATGAGAATTCAATGGCAGCACGCGCTTCCTCCTTCCAACAACGAACCATCCAGCGTGCCGCGCAGGCGCCAGGCCATCACCACGGCGGCGGTCAGGGCCAGACCGCGTTGCAAAGCACGGAACGTCTCCGGCTTCATCCGGGTGCCAAGCCTCTGCAACCGCGTCTGCGCCAGCCACAGCAGCGGCACGGTGCCGAGGCCAAAGGCCAGCGCGAACTCGGCGCCGCGCAGCGCCGAGCCATTCACCATCGCCAGGCCAAACATCACATACAACGGACCGCAGGGCAGCAGCGGCGTCACCAGACCCATGAGGGCCGCGCGCCGGGGCGCGCTCAGGCGTCCCGCCAGCGCCCGCACGCGCGCGAGCGGTCCGGCGGCGAAACCCGTTTTCGGCGCGCCGAAATGCACGCCCAAACCCACCGCCAAAAACGCCGCCACCAGCAGCCAGGGCAGCAGCGCGCCGCCGCCGTGTTGGAACCAGCGCAGCGGCAGCATGCCGAGCGCGCCCGCCAGCGCGCCGACCAGGCCATAGCTGAGCAGGCGCGCACCGTGATACAAGGCATTGCCATCGAGCAGGCCCGCCTTCGCGCAGCCGCGCCCGGCCCAGGAGCAGGCCAGCGGGCCGCACATGCCGACACAATGCACGCTCGTCACCATGCCGGCCACAAAAGCCGCCGCGCTTGTGTCAATCGCCGCCATCATGCTGGGTGAAGCTGGCCGGCAGCGGCACCTGCTCCGGCTGGTTTTTGACGGCGAAGACGATGAAAAAAATCCACCACACGACGAAGGCGATGAAGAAGCCGACGAACGGCAGCCAGGGACGTTGACGCAGCCAGTTCATGCTCATGGCGGGTTCGAGGAGGGAAGTTGCAGGCGGGTGTCGGGGCCCTGCACGGCCAGTTTTTCCGTGAAGTAGCTTTTGCCGGTGTCGAGATCGGTGATGCGCAATCGCGCGTGCCCGCCACGCTGGTAATCGCCCTGGCTTTGCAACAGAATGACCGGGCGCACCTCCTCGGCGAGCGCCGCCACGCGAATTTGCTCCAGGTTGTCCGCCAGACGCAAACCGGCCGGCAGATCCTCCGGGTCGAGTTCGACGCGGTAACGCGCTTCCTCATGGCGCTTGTTGAGCAGGCGCAGGTTGAACTGGTTGCGGATGACGCCATCGCTCACAAAAAAAGGCGGGCCGACCATGCGAATGACCGTGCTGCGCAGCGGCTGCAGCCGCGAGGCGGACACAGTGAACACTGCGGCGCCGATCGCCAGCAGCACGGAATAAAGAAGAATGCGGGGCCGCAGGAAGCGCGTTTTGCCTCCGCCCAGGCCTTTGAGCGAATCATAACGCACCAGTCCTTGGGGCCGGTCGAGCCGGCTCATCACCTCGTCGCAGGCATCGACACAGGCGGCGCAGCCCACGCACTCCAGTTGCAGGCCGTTGCGGATGTCGATCCCGGTGGGGCAGACCTGCACGCAGCGGTTGCAGGCCACGCAGTCGCCCGCGCCCTCGGTGCCGGCCTTGCCGCGCGGTTCGCCGCGTTTTTTATCGTAGCCGATGACCACGGAATGCTCGTCGGTGAGCGCGGATTGCAGCCTGCCGTAGGGGCACAGAATGACGCAGAACTGCTCGCGAAACCAACTGAAGCAGAAGTACAACACCACCGTCAAAAACAGCACCACCCCGGCGGCGGCCACGTACTCGCGCGCCGGATGCGTCATCATCAGGTAAAGGCGCGGGATCGAGACGAAGTAACTTAGAAAAAGATGCGCGATGGCGGTGGCGCACAGCAGGTAAAGCGCGTGCTTGACGACGCGGCGCGCCAGTTTGGAGCCGCTCCACGGCGCGGTGGCCAGACGGCGGCGGGCGGTGGCATCGCCATCGATCCAGCGCTCGATGCGCCGGAACACCTGCTCCAAAAACACGGTGTAGGGGCAGGCCCAGCCGCACCACAAGCGCCCAAACAAGGCGGTGATAAAAAAGAGCGAGAACGCCAGTCCGGTGATCAAAAAGAACGTCAGCCACAGATCCTGCGCCGCCAGGGTCAGTCCGAAGAAATGAAAGCGGCGGGCGGCGACGTCGAGAAACACCGCCGGATGGCCGCCAATCGGAATCCAGGGCAGCGCCACATAGATCGCGATCAGCAACAGCCCGACCACACGCCGCCAGCGAGTGAACGGACCGCGCACATCCGCGGGATGAATGAACTTGTGCGAGCCGTCCTCCTCAATGGACGAAAGCGTGTCGAGATTCGGCAGGGGTTTCTTAGTGATGCGAGCCGCTGGCTCGCCGGATGCGAGCGAGCCGCTCGCACCACCTTTTGATTGCGCGTTGTGATCGGACATGACTACTCCTTCAAAGGCGAGTCCGCCGAGAGCGTGACCGGCTGGCCCTCCTTGTGATAGCTAAGGATGTAAGCCACCACCTCCACCACACGGCGCGTGCCGAGCACCGGCTCCCAGGCCGGCATGCCCTTGGTGACATCCGGCGCGCCTTTGCGCACGATGCCAAGAATCTGTGTGGGATGGCCGCCGTGCTTCCACTCCGTGTCGTTCAACGGCAGGCCCGGCATTTTGGCGCCCGCCAGCATCGCGCTCAAATCCGGCGCGTGGCAGGCCGCGCAGGAGGTCGTGTACGTTTCCCGACCGGCCGCCACCACCACCGGATCGCGGGACATCGCCCACAGCTTGTCATCGGTGATTCCCTCCATCGCTTTCTCCTGCTGCTGCTGGATGAAAGCGGTGGCCAGTGCCATTTCCTCCTCGTCAGTGCGGCCGACGCCGAGTTGGTAGTACGAAAACCACCAGACCAGAAACCACACCATGGTGATGTACCAACTGAACAGCCACCAGTTCGGCAGCTTCTGGTCGTATTCTTGAATGCCGTCATACACATGCTCGCGCAGCACGGGTCCGTTGTTGTCGGTGGGATTGCTCATGGGAGTCCGTTTTTGAGATCGTCTTCGAGCGGCAGCGCGGCCATGCGCTCCGCCTTGTCTTTGCGCAGGCGCAATCCGCGCCAAGCCACCAGGAGGAAAAAGGCCAGGGTGAAGGCGAACGCCGCGATCGGCGCCCACTCCGTCCACCCCTCATAGATCATTCGTTTGTACATGGGTCGATTCAGGGTTCGGGTTCATCGAGTGGCCGCTGCGGCGCGGTGCTTGTCAGGAATGCCGGGAGTGGGCGGCGGAATGGCGGGATAGGGCTTGGCCAGCGGATTGCCTTCCGCCTCCAGATTGTCATATTTGCCGAGCGACTGCAGGTAGGCGGTCAGCGCGATGATCTGCGTGTCCGGCTTGGCATCAAACCCTTTTTCCTGAAGCCCCTTGGCGATGTCCAGCGCCTGCTTGCGCGCCTTGTCGATGATCACATCACGCGTCATCGGTTCAAACGGCACACCAAGACGGGTCAGCACGGCGATCTTTTTCGGCAGCGCGGCGTAGTCGGTCTCCTGCTCGAACATCCACGGATACGAAGGCATGTTGGAACCCTCGTTCAGTTCGCGCGGGTCGAGCATGTGGCGGAAGTGCCAGTCGTCGGGATACCTGCCTCCGACACGCGCCAAGTCCGGGCCGGTACGCTTTGATCCCCACTGGAAGGGGTGATCGTAGATGCTCTCGCCGAGGCGGGAGAAGTCGCCGTAACGCAGCATGTCCGGCACCATCGTGCGAATCATCTGCGAGTGGCAGTTGTAGCAGCCCTCGCTCACATAAAGATCGCGCCCGGCGAGCTCCAGCGGCGTGAGCACATGCTGGATGCGGTCCTCCAAATTCTTGGCGCGGTTGGCGGTCACGGTCGGGATGATCTGGATCAGGCCGCCGATGACCACCGCCACGAAAGTGAGCACGGTGAAGGGAATGTAATTCGCCAGCAGGCGCTCGTACCATTGCGACCACTCGCCGCCCTGGGTGTAAAATTTGCGCACCCCCATCACCGCGAAAATGCCGGCGCAAACCAGCGCCACGATGTCCGCGTGCGGCGGCAGGAAGAGCCAGGCGAACACCAGGATCATGCCGCCGACAAGGTAAGCCACCGGATCGTTCAGGAAGGACTCGCCCACCGGCATGGTGTCTTTTTCCATGTCATGCAGCACCGTCACCTCGCGGGCTTCGTTGACCGGCTTGCCTTTGCGGATGGTCAGCCAAATGTTGAGCAGCATCAGGATCATGCCTGCCAGAAAAAGCACGCCGCCGACGATGCGCAGCGCCATCAGCGGCCGGATCGCGGTGAGGGTGTCGATGAAGTTCGGGTATTGCAGCGCGATGCTGTTGGCCGTGGCATTCAGCATCAGGCCTTGCATGATGCCGGAGGTCCACATCGCCGCCACATAGAGCAGGATGCCGGCGGTGCCGATCCAGAAATGCAAATTGGCCCAGCCGGTGGAGTGCAGTTTGACACCGTAGAGACGCGGCGTCAGCCAGTAGAACATGCCTGCCGCCATGAACCCATTCCAGCCCATCGCGCCCGCATGCACATGGCCGATGGTCCAGTCCGAGTAGTGGGAGAGGGCGTTGACCGCGCGGATCGAGAGCAGCGGTCCCTCGAAGGTGGCCATGCCATAAAAAGTGACGGCGGCGATGAAGAACTTCACCACCGGATCGGTGCGCAGCTTGTCCCAGGCACCGCGCAGCGTGAGCAGACCGTTCAACATGCCGCCCCAACTCGGCGCCCACAGCATCAGGCTGAAGAACATGCCCAGCATCTGCAGCCACTTCGGCAGTGCCGTGTTCAGCAGGTGGTGCGGCCCCGCCCAGATGTAGATGAAGACCAGCGACCAGAAGTGCACGATGGACAGCCGGTAGGAATACACCGGACGCTCCACCGCCTTCGGCAGGAAGTAGTACATGATGCCGAGGATCGGGGTGGTCAGGAAGAAGGCGACCGCGTTGTGCCCGTACCACCACTGCACCAGCGCGTCCTGAACGCCGCCGAAGACGCCGTAGCCATGCGTCCAGCTCGTCGGAATGGCCAGGTGGTTGACGATGTACAGCATCGCCACTGTGATGATGGTGGCGATGTAAAACCAGAGCGCCACGTAGAGTGTGGGCTCGTTGCGGCGGCGCAGGGTGATGAAGAAATTGAGCGCGAACACCACCCAGATCACCGCCACCATCAGGTTGATCGGCCAGATCAGCTCGGCGTATTCCTTGCCCCGGGTCAAGCCCAGCGGCAGCGTGATGGCGGCGCTCAAAATGATCAACTGCCAGCCCCAGAAGTGAATCGCTGACAGCAAGTCCGTGCCCATGCGCACCTTGCACAGCCGCTGCGTGGAATAATAAACCCCGGCGAACATCATGTTGCCGACGAAAGCGAAAATCACCGCGTTGGTGTGCAAGGGCCGCAGACGCCCAAAAGTCAGGAACGAGGTGTCAAAATTCAGCACGTGAAAATTGAGCTGGGAAGCGATCAAGACGCCGACGAGCATGCCCACAATTCCCCAGATGATGGAGGCCAGCATGAACTGGCGGACGACCTTGTCGTTGTACTCAATGACCGTTTTGGCGGTGGACGGGGCGGTGCTCATGATTCGATGGCGGCGTTGTCAGGGGGAGAGATTGAATGCGAAGGGCGCGGCGGCCCGTCATCCAGGGGCAGCAGCGCGGCCTGCTCCGGCCCGCGCGCGCCGCGTCGCGCGCGCTCCGCGGCAAACAGAACCGCGAACACAGCTCCCAGCAGGAGGCTGACAAAGACAGTGACGGCAAAAACTTCCATGATGACGGCGCTTCCCAGATGGATTCACGCGCACCGCACCATGCCCGCTCGCGGTGTTTCCCGCTCTGCGGTGCTTGCTCAAGCCTGCGTTGATATTGGCATCGCGGCTCCAAGCAGGCGTGTTGGCCACAACGCGGGGATCGCAAGGAGGGGCGGTTTCCAACCGCCCTGCGCCAGGGAGGCGAACGCGCGCGCGGAAGGGCTTCGTCATTCTCGCAACAAGCGCGCGGCGGAAACAATCCGCGCTCCTTGGGGCCAATCCTCAGCCGACGGGATGCCCGGAGTCCACTGACATAAATCCGCCCCGACCGCGTTTCAGCCCCATGCTTCGCTCTCTCCTCTCCGCATTTTGTCTCTGCCTGTTGGTCGGCACCTCAGTTGCGACCCCGCCCAACCTGCTCGTCATCCTTACCGATGACCTCGGCTTTTCCGACCTGGGCTGCTACGGCTCGGAAATTGAAACCCCGAATCTCGATCGCCTCGCCGCCAACGGCCTGCGCTTCACCCAGTTCTACAACACCGCCAAGTGCCACTCCTCGCGCGTCAGCCTGCTCAGCGGGCGCTGGTGCCGCCAGGCCGGCGACGCCAGTCTCAGCCGCGCCGTCATCCTCCCGGAGGTCCTCCAGCCCGCCGGTTACTTCACCGCCATGACCGGAAAATGGCATCTCTCCAAGCAGCCCACCGACTTCGGTTTCCAGCGTTACTTCGGCCATCTCTCCGGCGCCTGCAATTATTACAAGGGCGACAAAAGCTTCCGCCTCAACGGCCAACCCTGGCAAGTGCCGGAGGAAGGCTTCTACACCACCACCGCCAACGTCGATCACGCGCTCACCTTCCTGGGCGAGGCGCGCGCCGCGAACCAACCGTGGTTCCTCTACATCGCCTTCAACGCCCCGCACGCGCCCTTGCAACCCTTGGAGGCGGACTACAAAAAGTATCTCGGCCGCTATGATGAGGGATGGGATGTGGTGCGCGAGAGGCGGCTGGCAAAGCAGAATCGGCTCGGCCTCTTCGGGCGCGAAGTGACCGCCTCGGCGCGGCCCGAGCATATCCCCGCCTGGAACGACTTGAAGCCGGAGATCCGGGATTGGGAGTCGCGCCGCATGACCGCCTACGCCGCTTTGATTGATCGCGTCGATCAGGAGCTCGGTCGTTTGTTCGCCGACCTCGAGGCCAAAGGCGAGCTCGACAACACGCTCATCCTGTTTTTCTCCGACAACGGCGCCTGCCCCTACGACCGCCTCAGCAGCGGCATGGACGCGCCGCCTTATGACGGCGTCACCTCCTGGAGTGACAGCACCGGCTGGGCCTGGGCGCGCAACTCGCCCTTCCGCTACTACAAACAGAACCAGTTCGAGGGCGGCATCACCACCCCCGCCATCCTGCACTGGCCGGCCGGCATCAAAGCGCGGGCGGGTTCCATGATCCATACCCCGGCCCATCTCGTCGATGTGCTGCCGACGCTGGCCGAGGTCGCTGGCGCCAAGATTCCCGAAACTTACGCCGGACGCGAACCCACCCCGCTCGCCGGTGTCTCCCTCAAACCCATCCTTGATGGCGAGGCCCTCGCAGCACGCCCGCCGATTCACCTGCTGTTTAGCAGCGACCGGGGCTTGCGCGACGGCGACTGGAAACTTGTCTCTTTTCAAAGCGAACCCTGGGAGCTTTACAACCTCGCCGAGGATCGCGCCGAGTTGAACAACCTCGCGCGCGCACATCCCGACATCGTCGAGCGCATGGCAAGACGATGGCATGAGATGGCCGAGCATGACCTGCGTGCCCCAGCGCAAGAACGCGCGCCTGTAGCCGGGACACCCGGTGAGCAGCGCCACCGCGAATGGTCGATTTACACCGGGGAGCACGGCGCCGTCACCAGCTCGCGTGGAGCCCAGGGCGCGCGCGAGCATGGCCGGACGGATAAAAAAAGCGGCGGCATCCGCTCGCGCGCGAACACCAAATTGCAGGTCAAAGGCGGCGAGCTGATCCTGCAATGCCTGGGCGACGACCCCGGCCTCGCCTTCGACACGCTGACCCACCTCAAAGCCGCAGGCCCCTACCGGCTGGCTTTCAGCGTGCTCAGCCAGGCCGAAGGCGACGGCGAGCTTTACTTCACCATTGATCCCAAGACCAAACTGCCCGCCGGCAGCCATCAGACCTTCGAAGTCAAACACGATGGCGCCTGGCAGGACATCGCGCTCGAACTCGACACTCCCAAACGCCTACACGGCCTGCGCCTCGACCCCTGCGGCGGTCCCGGAACTGTGCGCCTGAAAAACCTGCGCCTGCTTGATGCTGCTGGACAGATACTGTTGTCCTGGCCGTGAAACGCTCGTCAGTTGCCAACAATCAAAGGCCGCGTTAGACTCAAGAGCGACTTTGCCTTTGCTAGTTGAAATGTCATCTCATGGCCTCTGAAGTTCCCGCCACCACGATATTGCTCGCCGATGATCATGCGGTGGTGCGCAATGGGTTCCGCCACATCCTCGCCGCCGAATGGGATTTTAACGTGGTGGGCGAGGCGTCCAACGGACGCGAGGCAGTGGACATGGCCGAGCAACTGAAACCGGACGTGATAGTGATGGACGTGACCATGCCGGAACTCAACGGCATCGAGGCCACGCGGCGCATCGTCAAGGCTTCGCCAAAGACACGGGTGCTCGCGCTCTCCATGCACAAGGACAGCGTTTACGTGCGCGAGATTCTCCGCGCCGGCGCCCGTGGTTATTTGCTGAAGGACTCCAGCCAGCAGGATTTTCTCTCCGCCGTGCGCGCCGTGGCGCAGGGCAAGGGCTGGCTCAGTCCCGAGGTCAGCGACGCCGTGCTCGACGACTACCGCAAGCACGTCACCAACCCCATCGACCTGCTCTCCTCGCGCGAGCGCGAGGTGCTGCAAATGATCGCCGAAAGCAAGACCAACAAGGAGATCGCCAACACCCTGCATCTCAGCGTCTATACCGTCGAGGCGCACCGCGGCCGCATCATGGAAAAACTCAACCTGCACTCCATCGGTGAGCTGGTGCGCTTTGCCATGCGCAACGGCTTGATCGATTGATCTCCGCGCGCGCCATGCCGGACTCCACCTGGTCACTGGGGCGCGTTCCTTTCGGCGAGCGCACCGTGCTGCTGGCGCTCGTCGCCGGCTTTGGCCTGGTGATGATGCTGCTGGGCGCCGCCGGTTTGGTCTCGGTCCGCGAGGGCCACGCGATCCGTGTCAGCGCCGAGGAACTGGTGCGCGAGGAAATTCTCATCACCCGCCTCTTGCACGAGGCCCAGGTGGAGGAGGACGCGCTCGCGCTCGCCCTGCACCGCCTCGCGCGCGCGGTGGCGATTGAGGAGCGGCATGAGCCTTTGCAGGAGCTGGACAAAGCGAACCGCGCCATCGCCAAGCTCGCAGGCGAGGCGGCGGCCGCGCCTCAGGCGGAGCAATGGCGGCGGCTTGCCGAGACCGCACGCGAGTTTACTGCCCATGTGCGCACCTCCCTGAGTGATGAAGGTTCTGAAGGTCCGCTGCCGCGCGATGAGTTGGAAGGCCTTTTCTCCCGCCATGATGTCGTGGTGCGGTTGATTCACGACTTGATTCTGCAAAGCACCGACCAACTCGCCGTGGTGGATCAAAAAATCGGGCGGCAGTTGGACGATTTGGCGCGCGAATCCGCCACCTTGCTCGGCGCCTGCTTTGTGCTCGCCCTCGCCTGCTCGGCCGGCACCATCGCCTATGTGCGTCACAGCCTCCGGCGCATTGAGTTTCAAGCGGACCAGCTCAACCAGGTCTCCTGGCACATGCTGCAGAGCCAGGAACAGACGGCGCGCCGTTTCTCGCACGAGTTGCATGACGAGCTTGGCCAGTCGCTTGCCGCCGTGCGCGCCAACCTGACCCGCCAGCCGGTCGATGACCCCGAAGCACTCCGCGCCGACAGCCTCCACCTCGTCGATGAAGCCATCGCCAACGTGCGCGAACTCTCCCAGCTTTTGCGCCCTGTCATCCTCGATGACTTCGGTCTCGACGCCGGTCTGCGCTGGCTCACGGAAAAATTCGCCCAGCGCACCCGCATCGACGTCAGCTACGACTCCACACTCACCTGCCGCCTGCACAATGACCTGGAGACCCATTTGTTTCGCATTGCCCAGGAAGCGCTGACCAACATCGCCCGCCACTCCGACGCCCGCCGCGTCCGCATGAGTTTGGATGAAAGCGCGGGGCGCGTGATCCTGCGCATTGAGGACAACGGCCGCGGGCTGCCCGCGCTAAGCACGCCGGGACGGCGCGGCCTCGGCCTCGTCGGCATGCGCGCCCGCGCCCGCGTCTGCGGCGGTGGATTGGAATTGGAAAAGAGCGCGGAAGGCGGCTTGGCGGTGTTTGTCAGCGTGCCCTTGCGCCTCGCGGAAACGGAAGTCGAATCCCCCGGGGACGGTTAAACTGCTCTCAATGCCCGTTATTCCCGAACGCTGCCACCAACCGTTCCGCCGCCTGCGCGCGCCAGGCCACCAATGGCCCGGGCACCAAACCCGCGCCGATGAGAAACACCACGCAGGCGCTCAGCGCCCAGCGCTCGCGACCAAGCGCGTCCGGCACCACCGGCACCTCGTCGCGCAGACGGCCCAGGAACAACTGCGAATAGAGTCGCAGCAGATGGATCGCATTGAGTGCGGTGGCGATGAGCAGCGAAATGCCGAGCAGCGGATGGCTTTCCAGCGCGCCATGAAACAGCAAGTCCTCCGCGCAGTAGCCGAGCGTTCCGGGCAGACCCACCAAAGCCAGGCCGCAAATCAAAAAAAACACCGCTAACCGCGGCGCGCGCCCCGCCACCCCGAGGAACTGCTCGCCGCGTCCCGCCTCCGCGTGCCTCACCTCCACCGCGCGCAGCACGCAGGCCAGCCCGGTCGTCGCCGCCGCCACCACCAGCCAGTGAGTAAGCGCGCCAGCGATGCCCTCGATGTGGCGGCTGCCGAGCCCCGCCAGGATGAATGCCGCCTGGCTCACACTGACCAGCGCCAGAATGCGGCGCGGACGTTTTTGCGCAATCGCCGCCACCGAGGCAAACAAAGCCGTCACCAGCGCCGCCAGACTCACCCACTCCAGCAGTTCTTTGGCAGCGCCAGCCAGCGTGGTGGATTCAGCACGCAAAAGGATCATCGCGCCGAGATGACCGTTGAACAGCAGCGCGTTCGGCAGCAGCGGCCCGCGATCATAGGCATCCAGCACCCAGGAGTGAAATGGAAAAATGCCCTTGCGCAGCACCACTGCCGTTAGCAGCAGCGTGAAGGCGGCCACCCGGCTGTCCGCGAAGTTCTCGTTGCCAAATCCCGTCAGCCCCACCGCGCCGGTCAAAGCCAGACAACTCAGCACTTGCACCGCCAGCGCCAGCCGGTCGCGCCGCGCGCCGAAGGCGCCGGTCAGCCAGGGCAGCAGCGTCAGCCACCAGCCCAGCATCATGCCGGCCAGCGTGCCCGCCGCGTAGGCCAGACCGGTTCCGGTCATGACGACCAGCAGCCCCGATCCTGCACGGCCTTGCAAATCCTGCCGCGGCATCGCCAGCAGTGTCACCAGGGTCAGCAACGCGAATGCCGCCAGCGGCAGCGTGTCCAGCGTGTCCGCCTCGAGCCAGCCCGCCGCCCACGCATCCTCCAGAGCAGCGCCTCCAAGCGCAGCCGCGCGACCCGCCAGCGCAAACATCAGCGCGGAAAACGCCGCCGCCAGCGATCCCCATAGCCGCGACTGCTCCGCTGAGGACCGGCCCGCCAGCCAAGTCGCGGCCACCAAGGGCACGATCAGTCCGAGGGACAAAAAAGGAAAGGCGAGTTCAGACATGGGATTCTTTCTCCAGCAACGGGTTCGCCTGCGCATGAGGTTGGAGTTCAACCTTTAGGTTGTCGGGAGTGTGTTCTGCTGCGGAGCGCACGCCCATGTCACCTAAAGGCTTCACTCCAACGGGCTTCACGCCATCGCGCCCAAACCCATCCGCCGGCTCCAGCCAGCCCAGCATCGCCGAAACCCAACGCGCCGGTTTCAGCACAAACCGCTCCAGCAGCGCGTCATAACAACCGCGCTCCATTCCCAGCGTGTAGAGCCAGAGTTGCGCCTTTTTCGGCACCAGCGAATCGTAATGCGTCCCGGTCTCGGCCAGATGACCGCCCGCCGCCGCGTGCAGGCGATGGTAGTCATGCAGCATCGACGGCGCGCGCAGGAACTGCGCCGTGCGTACCATCGCGTGGCCGATGGTATGCAGCAGCGCCAGCGTCGTCCAGCCCAGCGCCACCTCGCAGAAAATGATGCCGAGCTGCGTCATCGAAGCGTAGGCCAGCGAGGTCTTTGCATCCGCGCAGGTGCGGTGGATCAGCGTCGCCAAAAACGCCGTCGTCGATCCCACGAACAAGAGAAACCCGGTCGCGATCCAGCTCTCCGCGATCAAGGGCTGAATGCGCAGCAAAAGATAGGCGCCCGCATGCACCGAGATGGCGCCGTAAAACACCGCGCTCGACGGCGTCGGCCCCTCCATCGCCCGCGGCAGCCAGCCGGAGAAGGGGCCTTGCGAGGACTTGCCGCAGGCCGCCAGGATCAGCAACAGGCACACCACCACGCCGCCCGTGCCGTGCATCTCATGCCCGTGCGCCGGCCAGTCGCCGGAGAAGAGCTCCCGCCACATCGCCGTGCCGAACCAGTGATGCGCCAGGAACACCGCCAGCAGCATGAACACATCGGCCACGCGATAGGTGCCGAACACGCGCAGCGCGTTGCGCGCCGGCTCCGGCCGGCATTGGAAAAAGCCGATCAACAGCACCGAGGTGATGCCCACCAACTCCCAGCCCGCCACCAGCAAATCCAGCGATGCCGCCGTGAACACGAGTTGCGAGCCAAAGCCAAACAAGTGCAGCAGCAAAAAGAATCGGAAATAACCCGGATCACGATGCAGGTAGCGCACCGAGAACGATCCCACGATGCCCACCAGCACGATCGTCAGCGCCGCCATCGGCAGCGACAGACGGTCGTACACCAGTGCCAGCGGAAAGCCGTACCCACCCGCCTCGAACCACTGCCCATGCGCCACCGTCAGCGCCGGCAGACCCGCCTTCCACAGGCCCCAGCCCAGCGCCGCCACCCCCGCTGTCAGCAGCGAGTAGGTGGTCAGGGTCACCCGCGCCAGCACCTTTTCATGGCCGTTCCAGCCGAGCAGCCAGGCGGCCGCAAGTGTCAGAAAGACCAGCCCCGGTGTCGCCACCAGCAGCGTTCCCAACAGTTCCAGATTCATGCCGCCTCCTTGCTCTTTTTGAGTTTGGCAGAAGGTGAGCGCTCAATGCGGGCCAGCGGCAGGTGCTCTCTGCGTCCCTCATACCAGTCCATCGAAGAAGCCGTCACCGGCAGCGGTTCCTCGTCGCTGTCCAGACGCTCCCATACCCCGCCGCCGCGATACACCTCCACATGCCCGTCGTCCGGATCGAGGGTGGAAAGTCGAATCCAACGGTTCTCCACCAACTCCGTCAACTCGGGATTCGCATGGATCACCGGCATCAGACGAACTGGCGTCGTCTCGATCACAAATAAAATCCGCACCGGCTCGTGGATCTCCACCGTTTGCAGCGGCAGACCCGTGCGCAGGTCGCTTTGATAGCCGTTCATCACCCCCATCAGGCCTGTGATGTTGTGCGGCAGCTTGCTGCCGCTGCCGTGGCGCTCGTTGTCCACGGTGGAAAAATAGTACTCCAAACTGATGCCGGCGCACACCGGGATCACCGCGCCCAGCACCCGCGCCAGCGCCTCGTTCTCCGGATCCTGCGCCGCGTCGTAGGAAATCAAGAAGGCCCGCCGGTCCAGGAACAGCCCGCGCGTCGTCTCCCGCCGGCCGACAAACGCCGCCGCGTTCGTGCAGTGACCATACTCCGGCCGCGGCTCGCCCAAATGCTCCGCGCGCTCCTGCGCATGGTGCAAACCTGCTTCCGCATCCAAACCCAGCGGCGCCGCCTCGAAACGTCGCGCCCGCTCTTGCGCGCTCCGCCTTCGCGCTTGGTCGAGGGAAGCGCGCGCGCGGTTGAAATCTCCGGCGTGCGCCAACGGCAGACGTTCGAGGTCAAAGAACTCGATGTCGTCGTTGCAGGTGTCGTGATAGCCGCCAAGGAACCAAGTGTCCTCAGGGATGACGACTCCCTTTTCCCGAAGACGCGCGCGCACCGCGGGCTGATTCGCCATCATCGCAAACAAGCGCGCGTTGGGTCCCCCGCTGTAGCCGCCGCAGGCGCCGCAGCAGTAGGCCGACTCATAAGGATTGTTCAGGCTGGTCGAGCCATGCCCCAGCACGATGACCAGCCGTGCCATGCCCCGGCGCAAACCCGCCGCGCCCAACACCCCGGCCACGCGCTCCACCTTCTCCTGAACCGTGAACCCGCGCAGCAAGCCCTCCGTCGCCACGCGGCCCTCCGCGTCGTCCCGCATGAAGGTCAACTCCGTGCGCGGCTCCGGCAGAAAGCGTTTGTTCAGCGAGCGTATCAAGCGCGCATAGTTCAGCGGACTCAACACCCGCGCCGCCAGCGGAAAGATCGAGAGAAAACCCAGCGTCGCCGTGCTCAACCAGCCGCGCACCAGCGTGCGGGTGGAAATAAAGTTGTTCCAAGCCATCGCCGCCCAAGTCCGGCGCCGCGCCCGCCGCTGCTCATGCAGATGCGCGTGCTCCGCCACCGGCTGCTCCACCACCGCGTGACCCGGCTTCACCACCACCGGGCAGAGTGAAACCCCGCGCGGATCGTCCAGCCCGCAGTAGTCCACCGCCACCCCGAAAAAACCCGCGGCGCCGAAGGTCTCGATCTGCGGGTCCGCCTCCTCCAGATGACGCCGGATGCTCTCCTCACGCTCGTCGATGCAAAAGAAAACCTGCGCCGCCAACCGGTCGCCGGGCGGCCGCAAAGGCGGCAGTGCGCGATGCTTGCGCAGCGGAATCAAGACCTGCCGCTCGTGCCGGCGCTCGTAGGCTTTTTGAAAAAGGCGGCGCCGTTCCAAATCCCCGAAGGCGCGCAGCTCCCGCGCCAGCAAATCACGCCGTTCGGCAGGCAGCGCGCGCAGCGTTGCGGCGTCGATCCCCGTCAGTTGCGCCATCTCAAACCAGGCCGCCACCGCGAGCAGGCGCGACTCCTCCGAACCGCCGCCGGCAACGAACGCCGCGCTCTTTTGCCGCAGCACTTGCGGCTCACGCGCCGCATTGATCACCGCCGCCGCCGCCAGCGTCAGGCGCAGCGCCAGGAAATCCATCAGCGAGCAGGGCAGCCGCTCGTGCGGCGCCAGTTCCGGCTTCTGCTCGAGTTGGTAAATGAGCCCCGCCCAGCCCGGCAGCGCCAGCAGCTCCGCCTCGATCACCTGCTTGCGCTCCTCCGGCGGCACGTCCAAACAATCCAGCATTTCCTGGACCACCGCCTCCGCGTTCAAGCCGCGCCGCTCGTGATCGCGCAGCAGCTTGCCCAGCCCCGCCAATCCCTCGGGAAACACCGTCCACCTTGCCAGCAAAAGACGACGCGCCGCCTTGAGCAGTCCTTCCTCCCGCAGCGGCATCGGCCAGTAAGCGATGCCCTGGTCCAGGAACGCCCCGCACAGCCGGATGAGCAGCGGATGCACCGCCTCATCGATGTCCACCCCCGTCACCAGCAGCACCGCGTCGCGCGGACGTGGGGTAGGGCAGGCTGTCTTCAGCCCGCCGCATCCCCCAGCGTTCGGCGGCACGTTGGGAACCGCGCGCCCGGCCTGGGTGCCCGCCACCTCCGCGCAGGCCCGCCACAAATCCGCCGGATGTTCATGCGCCAGCGCATGGCGCGCCTCCGGGCTCAAATCCTCGCGAAACGCCTCCAGCCAGCCGCTCTCCTTCAGCAGCCAGGGCAGCGTCGCCGCGCTGAACTCCCGCATCCCCGGCACCAGCAGCAGCCAGCGCAACCGCCGCCGCGTCAGCCGGCCCGGCAGGATTTCCAGATCCTCCTCGCGCTCCAGGATCGCCCCCACATCCGAGGGCAGGATGCGCCCGCGCCGCAGCTCCTCGCGAAACGCCGCCTCCGTCAGGTACGGCTGCGTGCCATAGAGACGGGACGCCTTCTCCACGGCTTCATCAAAAGGCAGATGTTGGAAAGCGTGCAGCGTGTTGTGATGCACAAACACCCCGATCGGCCCCTGCGCCGGCAGCAAATGCCCCGCCTGATCCACCAGCGCGCGCAGCGTTTCCGCCGGGCTGGACGCCACCTCCGCGTGGGTTTCTTTCATGCGCAAAGAAACCACGCCTCGGCTTCCCCCCGCCATCCCCTTGACACGTTCAAATCTCCCACCCGGCAAAGGGACTCAGCGAGGCGCCAAATGCTTCCTCGCAAAGTCGCAGACCGGCCCCACTCCCGCCTGCACCGTGGGAAACGTGTGCCCACCCGGCAGGCGCAGCGTTTCATGATCGATGCCGGCCGACTTGAGCCTGCTTGAAAAGCGCTCGTTCATGGCCGCATCGGAGGCGGTTTCTCCGATGACTAGCAGGATGTTCAACCCGCGCAGTTGCTCCGCCCGGGGCATGGGATTGAACTCAGGCCAGCGCGCCGGATCGGTTCCGAATGTTTCCTTGCTGATGGGAAACCGCGCCCCCTGCGTTGGAAAATCCACCACCGCCATGATCGTCGCCAGGGTCGAGAAGGACTCGGGCTGGCGCAGGCAAGCCCACACCGCTCCAAACCCGCCCGCCGACCAGCCGCCAATGGCCCGCTGCGATCGTTCGCTGCTGACGTGCGCCACCTTACCCGCCAGCGCCACCACCTCGTCCAGATAACGCGCATACTGGCGGCGGGCGTCGAAAGGCGAGTCGAAATACCAGCCATTCTCCCCCTTGGGCAGCACGATCACATAAGGCTGGGCCAGCAGTGTTTCCCGGCTGCCGGGATCGCCGACCAGGGTGGTTTCGTTGCGACCCAGGCCGTGCAGGAAAAAGAGCACCGGCCAGCGTTTTCCAGTCGCCTCGTAACCGGCGGGATAAACCACGGTCAAAGCCATCTTCCTCATCAAAGCGGCGCTGTCGAAACGGTAGCGCCGGATTCTTTCCTCCGAGTCCGTCAACACGACTCCTTCCGGCAACCGCTTATCGTCCGCACCCAGCCAAGCCGGGACCATGGCCCAAAGGATCAGCATGACACAACGCATGAGCCACCATGCTTCCCAGGTTCGCCGCGGACACAAGTCAAAGTCTTCGCCAGCGCGTCCAACCGCACAGCCCGGCCTCGGATGCCTGACCACTCTTCTTCGCTCAGCTCCCCATCCCGCAGTGCTTCTCAATGAAAGCCTCCGGCGTGATCGGCTGCGGCTTGTAACCCGCGTCCGCCAGCGGCGCGAAGTGCCTGTCGGAAGTGATCAGATAGTCCGCGTGCGCGGCGATGGCGCAGCCGGTGAATTGGTTGTCGTCGGGGTCGTTGACCACAATCTGAAACTGAAAGTGCGGAGTCACACGCTCCATGACGCCGCGCGTCTCAAGGTTCTGAAAAATAGGGAAAGCGAATGCCCGGCGGCAGCGCCACAGCGCCGCGAGATGATCTCGTGGTATTCCTCCAGGATGGCGTTCGAAACCGACCACTGCATCTGTCCAAAAACAAAACCGTCCAGAATTGACGCCAAATGGATGACTGATGGCCCGTGCTTGCAGCAGCACGTTGGTATCCACGCAAACTTTCATCGTTGCGCATTCCGCTGACGATATGCGCGAATGACTTCATTCATGCCTTCCCATTTGCCTGCGGCGCGTTCGGCCTCAGCTTGCTCGGAAATCACGCCGCGCAGTCGGATCGCTTCGGCCAGCAGGTCCAGCTCATGCAGACGCAGAAGCGAACTGTCATCCATTTCAGAAACGCGATTCATCATCTGCTCCCGCAGATTCTTCGGCACAGGCTGGGGCTATGAAGAGGCCACGACACCGCACCCTATCACCCCCCCCCACCCAAATCTCCACCCTCGTTTCGACTCGCGCCCCAACACCGCACGCCTCCCGCGCAGGGAACAAGCGCCCGCCCCGCGCCGCCAGCGCGTCCACCCGCACAGCGGGTTTGCCAGACGCGCCCCGCCGCGCCACACTCCCCCCGCCATGATCCTCGACACCCTCGACCAAGCCGCCCGCTACGAAGCCCTGCATCCTCGCTTTGCCGCCGCCTTCGCCTACCTGCGCAGCGTGGACGGCAGCCAGCCCCTCGGGCGGCATGACCTCGCCGGGGACGACTGCTTCGCCCTCGTGCAGACTTATGAAACCAAGCCGCAGAACGAGGCCCTGTTCGAGGCGCACCGCCGCTACATCGACGTGCAATTCCTCCATCGCGGCAGCGAGACCATTCTCTGGGCGCCCCTGGCCGCCATGCGCGAAGAAACCCTGGCCTACGACGCCGCCAAGGACGCCGCCCTCTGGCGTCTCCTCCCCGAAGCCACCCCCCTGCGCCTCGCCGCCGGCCATTTTACCGTCTTTTACCCCCAGGACGCCCACGCCCCCTGCATCGAATGGCAGCGCCGGGAACCCGTCTTCAAAGTCGTGGTCAAGGTGGCCGTGTGAGTGTTTCCCCGGATCAGCGCATGCGGCTGAAGCAGCAGGGCCGCATTTGCGCCCCATGGAGACGCTGGCGCAAGTCCGGGACGCGAGGCGCGTTGGTTGCATGGATGGTTGTCTTGGTTTCGCGTCTGTTGCCTGTGCTGGCTTGGTTTGCCGTCGTGCCGTCGTTGGGCGCGCAGACAGAGCCGGAGCCGCCCGGGTTGCGGCGCGTGGTGGCGGTCAAAGACGTTTGCGCCTGGCCGAACTTGACACTGATGCCGGACGGCAGTGTGACAGCAGTTCTTTTCAACCAACCCGCGCATGGCACTCAGGAGGGCGATCTGGAGTGCTGGGGCAGCAATGACGGTGTGATCTGGGAAAAACGCGGCCAGGTGACGCGGCACGCGGCGAATACCGCGCGCTTCAATCACGCCGCCGGACTCGCCCACAACGGCGATCTTGTGGTGCTCTGCTCCGGCTGGACCAATGAGGCCCAAGCACCGCGCCCGAAACAGGCCGCTTTTCGCGACGCCGTGCTGCGCTCATGGGTGCTGCGCTCCGCCGATGGCGGCCGCTCCTGGTCGCAAAACGAGGACTTTCCCGCCGCCGAGCCGCCATGGACGGAGTTCATTCCCTTCGGCGACATCTGGAAAAGCGCGGATGGGATTCTCCTGACGTCCTGCTATCAAGGGCGCCTGCCGTCGCCGGGGAAGAGCAGCCGCATTGATGCCTGGCGCTCCTGGTGCTTTCGCAGTGACGACGACGGCAAGACCTGGCAACCGCTGACCCTGATCGGAGCCGCGCACAACGAGACCGCGGTCTTCCCCCTCGGCGACCCGCGCTGGCTGGCGGTGGCGCGCGCGCAGGCCTGCGAGTTTTTCATTTCCAACGATAACGGCGCCACCTGGGCTGGACCGCAGCGCATGACGGAGCGCAACGAAATCAACGGCCACCTCACCCGTCTTCACGACGGCCGCCTGCTGCTGACCTATGGCGTGCGCGTCAAGGGACGCGAAGGCGTGTGCGTGAGGCTGGGCCGGGCGGATGCGCTGGAATGGAGCCCGCCCGCGCGGCTGGCCCAATCCAACTCCGGCGATTGCGGTTATCCCTCCAGCGTGCAGCTTGCTGACGGCCGCGTCGTCACCGCTTACTACTCCAAATCCGCCCCCGAGTACGACGGCTATCATCTCGGTGTCGCGGTTTGGACGGTGCCCTGGCAAAAGCCGGCCTCGGATGAAAAATAACAACCTTCCAACCTATCAACATCATGCCTGACTTGGATCGCCGCCGTCTGCTGCAAACCGCCTTTGCCGCGGGTTTGGCTCCGAAATTCACGGCATTCGCGTCGGGCGGCGGCAACGGGGACGCGCTGGACCTCATCGACAGCAATGTCAGCTTGTTTCCCTGGCCGTTCCGGCGCCTGCCCTTCGATGAACCGGCGGCCTTGGCGGCGAAATTGAAATCGCTCGGTGTGCGCGAGGCCTGGGCGGGCAGCTTCGAGGGCCTGCTGCATCGCGATCTGGCGGCGGTGAACGCGCGGCTGGCGGCGGCCTGCCGCGGGCAGGGCGAAGGTTTGCTCAAGGCATTCGGAACGGTCAATCTGGCGCTGCCTGACTGGCGGGAGGACCTGCGGCGCTGCCGCGATGAGCATGACATGGCAGGCATCCGCCTGCACCCGAATCATCATGGTTACACCTTGGCGCATCCAGGGTTTCCTGCTTTGCTGGCGCAGTCGGCGGAAGCGGGCTTGCTCGTGCAAATCGCCGCCTCCACCGAGGACACACGCACTCAGCATCCGCAAACTCAAGTGGACGATGTGGACTTGCGGCCTCTGCCCGCTGTGCTGGCCGCGCAGCCGCGCGCGCGCGTGCAGGTGCTCAATCACAAACCTTCCGCGGCGCTGACTCCAGCGCTGGCAACAGCGGAGAACCTCTGGTTCGACACCGCCCGCACCGAGGGCACGGCCGGCGTGCTGCGCCTGGTCGAGTGGGCGGGCCGGGAGAAAGTAATGTTAGGTTCGCACGCGCCGTTTTTCATTCCGGAGGCCGCGCTCATCCGCGTCGAGGAGGCGCTGCTGGCCGGCCTCGAAACCACCGCGGCAGACGCGCTGCTGAGGGAGAACGCCCGGCGCTTGCTTGCCTCTTGATAAACTACCGCCATGACCGCCCCGCCCCCCTCCTGGTCCCCGCTGCCGCCGGCTGACGAGCTGGCGCGCTATGAAATCTGGGATTCCTATCTGACCCAGGCGCGCGGGCCGGGGCTGATGGGTTCCATGCAAGAACTGATGCCGCTGGTGGAAAGGTTTGCCCTGCGCAAGCTGTGCTTCTTCGCCGATGTCGGCTTGGGCACCGGGAATGCGGCGGTGGAAAAGTGGGCGCGCGGGCAGCCGGAGGAAATCGAGGCGCCGCTGCGGCGCTGGCCGGATTTGCTGCTGGGCTTCATCCAACTCAACGCGCACGACGTTCCCGGATCGCTGCGCGCGCTGGATCGCTGGTTGCGTGACGGCCCGATGAAAGGCGTGTACTTCCCCGGCAGCGCGCCTGCTGGCTTGAACTGCGCGCATCCGAACCTGGAGCCGCTGGTGGCGCGCATCGCGGAGCTGGGCGGGGCGATCATGCTGCACACCTGGTTCAAAACCAACGAGGAGGCTGGCGCGCATGGCAGCACGCCGTCAGACCTGGCCGAACTGGCCGCGCGTTTTCCCGATCAGACGTTCATTTGCGCCCACGCCGGCGGCAACTGGGAGCTCGGTCTGCGGGCCGTGCGCGGCTCCCCGAACATCGTGGTGGAAACCTCCGGTTTCGATGCCACCGCCGGCTTCATCGAGATGGCGGTGCGGGAACTGGGCGCGGAACGCGTCCTGTTTGGCAGCCATCTGCCCTCGCGCTCGCTGGGCACGGAACTGGGCAAGGTGCTGTTTGCGCAAATCAGCGAAGACGACAAAAAACGGATTCTGGGCGCGAACTTCCGAAGGCTGCTGCGAGGGTCGTGATCCAACCCAACTCACTCACGGCAGCCAGGGCAAAGGCAGGCGCCAGCCGGGCCGGTCGGATTGCAGGCGGAGCATGAAGGCGCGCTGGGTTGGAAAGAGCGGGTTTGCGTTGTCATCGCCCAGCTTGGCGGTGCCGAGCCGGGTCCAGTAGCGCAGGTGGGTGCCGCCGTTGAGCAGAAACCAAGTGGCAAACCCGGGACTGGCGGATGGGTTGAGGTCAGGTTCCCAGAGCAGGAAGCGATCGGCCTGAGCCGGGTTGCTGGAGCCGATGAAACCGTCGCTGACGAGCATGGCGCGGTCCGCCGGGCTTTGCTCCATCGGCCAACCGCCCGCCAGCAAGGCGCCGGGGGCGGTCACCGGCAAAGCGAAGGCATGAGGTCGCAGCACCCCCGCCATGGGCGCGATCACAGTGCCGCCGCTTTTTTGCACCATGAGGCCGAGACCCGGCGGGATCACCAGGCCGCCCTCATCCTGCAAGGAGGCGCTGCCTTGCCGTGTCCAGCGACGGCCTTGCGGCAGTTCCACCAACCAATAGGTAATCCATCCTTGCGCGGAAGCGTCGAAGAGGTGGACGCGGTCCGCCGTGGAGGCGCTGGTGCCGGCCCGCCAAGCCGCGGGCGGAAAAAGATCCGCCAGTGTCCAGTGCGCGCGCACCACGATGCGCGCCCCTGCAAGGTCGGGGACTGCGGGCAGGGTGTTGCGCGGCGAGTCCGCGTTGAGCGCGATCATGCCGGCAGTGGTGGAACTCACGTCCACTTCAAAGCGGTGTCCTTCATGCGCGCCCTCAACGACCTCCACAAACGCCGCCCGCGCCGGGTCCAGCCGCGACCGCACGGAAAAGTCGCCGGCGCTGGCCGCCACATGCAATTGCGAGCTGCCGCTGGTGACACGCCCCGAGAAGCGCTCGGCGCGCATGACCGACAGCCCCAGTGTGCGGTGCCCGACTGGAAACGCGCGGCGCTCCCAAAACCACGCCGCCGTGCGCGCTATCTCTCCGGTCGCGTTCAAGGTCACTTGCAGACGCGCGAACCCGCGCCCGGCGGCCGCTTGCGCCGGCAGCGAGTCGAGCGCGGGATAAACGAGGGTGTGGGTACCGTTCGGGTTGCTCGTGGCCACAGGCGTGAGGGCGGCGGCGCTCCAATTCTCCGGCCTGCCGGGATGCGCGGCCACTTGCAACGTCATCGTCACACCGCTCAATCCATTCGGCCGAATCACTTGCGCGTCGAAATGTCCTGTCACCGGGTTGTGCCTGACGAGGAAGTGGTCCTGCGCGGAGCCGCCGCTGGCGGGGTTGGCACCGAGCGCGAACTCAAGCAAGTTCGGCGCGCTGTCGCCATCGGGATTGTCGAGCGGGCCGTTGAGACCGCCCAGCGCATGGTGCTGCCGCCAATCGTCCCAAGACCCGGGCATGGCCCAGGTGGTGACAGCGGCGGACGAGGTCCAGGACGAGATGCCCGCCTCGTTGAAGGCGGCGATTTGATAAACGTAGTCCGTCGTGGCGGCGGCGGTGAAGTCTTGAAAGCTGGTGACTGTGGCGCCAGCACTGCCCAGCGTGCTCCAGTCTTGTCCGCTGACGCCGCGGCGCAGGAGGAAACCGTCCGCGTTGCTGGCGGCGGGCGTCCACGTCAAAGCCACCACACCATAGTCAGCCGCCGCAAGCAGCGCGTCAGGCGCGGCGGGCGGGGTCAGGTTGCGGATCCAGCGCGCCACCAGTTCGGTGGCGGCCTCGTCCACGACATGCCGGCCGAGCGGCGGCATTTGACTGGCGCCGTTCAACGTCATGCGCCAATGCAGCAGCGAGCGTTCGACCGCGCCGGGCGCCACCAGGCGCGCATTGGCGATGCCGAGGGCGTTGGCGGGCGTGGCGTCGATCAGACCCTGCTGTGGCAGCGCCGTGTTGAAACGCGCGTCGAACTGCGCCTGCGCGCCACCGGGGCGGTGGCAATGCGCGCAATTGGCGTCGAGATAAGAACGCGCTCGTGTTTCCATGCTCGCGCTGGCGTCAGCAAGCGCGGCGCTTTTCCTGAAGCCCGCAATCTGCGCGCCGGTAAGGGTGGCGTCGAACAGCTCAAGCTGACTCCATTTGAGAAGCTGGTTCGTTGGCGTGCTGTCCCCCGGGTAAAGCAGGCTGCCGTTGAGCTGCCAGGTGCGCAGCCCGAGCACCTGCGTGGAAGCGCTGTTGTGGCATTGCAGGCAGTCGCTGCGGGAAGGATAGGTCCACGTCTGCTGACGGGTGCCGCCGCTGGCGGTGGCGATCGCAATCGTCTCGGTGAGACCATCCGCAAGCAGCTCGGCGTCGCTGCCATCAGCCCGCCACTTGTAAGTGATGCCGTACCAGGTGCCGTCGCGCGCCTTGACCATGAAACGTGTCTCCAGGCGGCGGCGCAGCGCGGGATTGCTGTCGCTGACCGGCAATTCGAAGTGCTTGATGGTGACGGTGCCGGCTGGAAAATCCCACTCCGAGTCCGCGCGGAAGGTGACGCGCTCGTCCTCGCTGTAGGGCGCGCCGTTGTTAGGCAGGGCGATCCAGCGTTGCTTGGCCGAGTTGTCGGACCATAGCGGCGCGTTGACGGCGAAGGGCAGAACTCCGGGCGCCGGGGTCAGGTTGGTTAGATTCGCAAAGGCGCCGGTGGCGGAGAGCGTGGCTGGCGGCGGCGGCGCCGACTGGCGCTCCAACTTGAGCACACGCCCGTGATACCCCAGGCTCAGAAGGTAGAGTTCCTGATGGTGGTCGAGACCGAACCCGGTGAGCGAATAGCCCGTGCTGGTGGCGATCTGCCGCACCTCCGGCGCATCCAGCCCCTGCCAGCGCATCGCCCAGACGCGGCCGGAGACGAAGTCGCCAAACACATACTGCCCGGCCAGTTCGCCCGCGTGCGCGCTCCCGCGATACACATGCCCGCCGATGACACAACGGTTGCCATCCTGATGGCGATAGCTCCAATAGGGCGGTGTCAAGGTGCCGGGCGGTGAGGCGGGCGCGGCACTGGGGCCCGCCAGGCTGCCTTCTTTTTGCGCCCACTCGTAATTCGCGCCTTTTGTCAGCACGTTGATCTCCTCGACGCTGGTCTGGCCCACCTCACCGATAAAAACACGCCCGCTCACCGGGTCGCGGCTCATGCGATAGGGGTTGCGCAGCCCCACCGCCCAGAACTCCTCCAGCACACTGCCGTCGGCGTCCAGCCACGGGTTGTCGTTCGGAATGAAATAACCCTGCGTGTAGGTGCCCGGCCAGCCGGCTGGCACGGCTCCACCCGCCTGCGGTTGCCGGCGGATGGGGTGGCTGCGCGCCGCGTCTTGATCGACATCAATCCGCAGCACGCCGGAGAACAGGCCGCCATCGAGTTTCTGCGCATTGCCGTATTCGTTGTCGAGCGCGCCCTCATCGCCCACGGCCAGATAGAGAAATCCGTCAGCTCCAAAAACCAAATCCCCTTGATTGTGCCAGGGATGCCGGTCGAACTGGTTGATCAGCACGTATTCGGAGGCGCGGCTGATGTTGGCGGCGCCATCAGCCAGGTTGAAACGCGACAGCCGGTTGTAGCTCCGGCCGGGACCGGTATCGGCGCCGGCGGGGATGAAGTTGTAGGCCACGTACACATAACCGCGATTCGGCGAGCCCGCCTGGCCGAACTCCGGATGGAAGGCGAAACCGAGCAAGCCGCTGTCACCCCACCCCAGCGTCGTGGCGGACAAGTCAAGCATCATGGTTTTGACCGTGCTCGCAGGGTGGTTGACGAACGCCCAGATGAAGCCCTCGCGGCCCGCCACCCAAAGCTCGCCGGATGTGCCCGGACGCGGCAGCATTTTCACCGGATTCTGGAAGGTCAGGTTGGGAAAGGCGTCCACCACCGCATAACCTCCTGGTAGCCCGGGCGTGTCCGCAGGCAGCTTGTTGCCCAGCCAGGGCCACATTGGCGCGCGCGCCGTCACTGGTTGCGCGGGCGGCGCGGCCTGCGCGGCGGAGAACAATTCGATGATCTGGCCGGCAAATTCTCGCGTCCCGATCAACTCACCCGGCCCCGCCAGAAACTCCGTGAAATCCCTCCAGCGCCGCACGGCGCAGCCGGTCTGGCCATTGACCATGACCGGATGCAGACCGTAGAGTTGGCCTTCGATGAACTCGATTCCCTGCAGGTCCGGAATCCCGCTTCGCTGGCCGACGATCACCGGTTGCTGGTAGCTGGAAAACGCCGCGATGCTGTCCCAGCGCTTCACTTGATAAGTCCTTGAGCCGGTGCTGCCACCCAACTCTTCAACCACGAAAATTCGGCCGCCGCCGTCGCCCGTGATTGCCGCCAACTTGCCGATGTTGTAACGGGTAATGACAAACGCGCCTTCATTGGAGGCGAAGCGAATTGGGTCGCGCCAGCGATACAAGTCGTAGGTGCCGTCGGTGCCGGTGGCGGCCTGCATCGTCAGCAGTTCACCGCCCGGATCGGTGGTGATGAAGCGCATTGAGACTTCGGCCGAACCGGGACGCACTCCGTAGCGATGCACCGGTCCGCCGCCCGCCAGAAATGCGGCCACGGTCGGCCAGCCCTGGATTTCGTTCGCCGCCACCCCACCCGTGGTGGTAGCGGGGGTGAGCAGCAAGAATTCCGCCCGGCAGCTTGTGCTGGCGGCCAACAGCAGCAACGCGATCCCAAAGCTCGCCACGAGGCTTGGCAAACCCGATGCTGCAGGGGAAAACCTGGCACCTGGGCCAGTGAAAAAAGCAGTTCGAATGGCGAGACTCATTATCGAAAATCTAATCAATTATGATAATTACCGTTCTACCCGACACCCGCAAGTCTTATTCTGAAAATTATACTCGGCGTAGTCCCTCTCCCCGGCACCCTTCTCACCTTGTTTGCTCCTCCTCCTTTTTTCCAAGACGCACCCCCACGGCACGTTTCAAGAACATGCGCTGGATCCCTTTGCTGATTGTCCTGACGCGCCCTTGCGCTGACGCCGCCGATCCCGTCGCGATGGCCCGGCAGAGCCTGCCTTTTCTCCGCTCAGCGGGGCTGGAGTGGATCGACAACCGCCAGTGCGCGAGCTGCCACCAAATCCCCTCCATGCTCTGGAGCTTCAACAGCGCCGCCCGCGCAGGTGACACCGAAGCGGCGGTGTTCGTCGCGCAGTGGGCCGACTGGGCGGCTGACTGGCGGCACTGGAACAAAACCGGCGACCAGGAAGGCGTCGAGGAAGTCTCCGCGGGCAATGTTGACACGATGACCTTCCTGCTGCTCAGCCACATCGGCTTAAATGAGGCGGGCCTCGACTGGCAGGAGGAATTTAAGACCCGTCTGCTTGAGCACCAGGAGGAAGACGGCTCCTGGAAGCCTGGCGGCCAGTTGCCCCTCGGCAAACGGCCCGCACGCGAGACCGCCGAAGTGACCACCCTGTGGACGCTGCTGGCCTTGCAAACGCTGCCGGGATTCGCGATCCCTGAAGCGACACAGACGAAAGCGCAGGCCTTCCTCAACAGCGCTGCCCCAGGACGCAGCACGGAGTGGCACGCCGCCAAGCTGCTTCTCATCCCGCAGGACGACCGCTTGCGGCAAACGTTGCTGAACCTTCAGCGCGAGGACGGCGGCTGGGGCTGGCTGGCGGACGAGCCAGGCGATGCCTTCGGCACCGGGCTCGCCCTCTATGCGCTGGCGCGCAGCGGCTTGACGATTGCGGACGAACCCGTGCGCCGCGCCCTCGACTTCCTCGAAAAAAACCGCCTGCCCGACGGCTCCTGGAAGGTGCCCGGCACCCGCGCCCGCGACAACAACAAGATTACCCGCACCGCCTCCTACTGGGGCACCGCCTGGGCCACGATCGCGCTGTTTGAGTTGGGGCGACAAACGCCCACGGACTAGAAGCGATGGTGGTCACCGATTGAGCAGGACCAATTCCACCAGGTTGCGGTTGCTGGTGATGAAAACCGCCAGGCCATCATTGCCCCCAAGGATCTGTGCCAAGCCACGCCCGCCAGCTCCGGTTCGATCTTGTGCCGGCCACATCGCCAGGCTGCGGATGCCGCTCAACGGCGTGACCCCACTGCTGTAAAATTCCCCTTTGCGCAGAACCAGCTGCGGCAAACGCAGATGTTGAAAGTCACTGTTGTCCCCATAGGTGGCGTTGCCCATCCAAAGCGCCTGGTTGGCGTTGGCGGCGGCGCCCGCCAGAGTGCCGAGCACGGCGTACATGCCCGTGACCGGATTGACCTCGACCGCAGAAATAGCCCGGAGACGGGCGGGGACCACGCCAGGCGCGGGCACCCCGGTTCGCAGCAGCAAAAAGACAACGCCGTCGGTTTGGCGCAAAAGCAGCGCCTGGTTGTTGGCAGCGCTCACCCCCTTGCCCGCCAACTGAACTTGCACCATGACCCCCGCTCCAGCCGGCCAGAAACGCAGGATGCGTTTGATCTTGACGTCCGGCCATTGAACCGCGTCGAGAAGCCCGCCCTTGGCGACCAGGAGCTGGCTGGTGTGCAGGTTCCAGAGGCCTTCATTCGCCGCTTTCGAGCCCCCCTTGAGAGTGGCCCGGACCAGCGCGGAGGGACCGCTTTGACTGAGCGCCGGAAAGGCGCTGAAAACGGCTCCCGCCGCTTCTGGGGCAGGTTTCCCCGCGTACGCCGCCATGCCGGTTTCCGAGCCGCTTGGTGTCATGGAAAACACGGCCGGCACGGCTTTGCCGGAAGCGGGCTTGTGCCAGGCGGTGAAGTGCAAGCGACCGCCCAGCCCCGCCGTCGAAATTCCGGTGAATTGGCCGAAGACACCGCTGCCTCCAAAGTCAGGCAGACCTTCTCTGGCGGCGAAGTTGGAGATGACGACGCCACTGTGCCTGAGCAGCAGCATGCCGGTGTCACTGGATTTGGTGACTTTAGCGCCGCGGCTCAGTTGGAGCCGGTAATGAACGGTAATGACGTCTTCCTGCTGGCCTTGCAGCACCTCGTTGAGGGATGCCATTGAGGCGCTGGCCAAGTCACCGGCGCCAATTGGAATGCCCGTGCGCAAAAGGATCCTGGATTGGGTGCCATCCTGCCTTAGCAGCAGCCGGTTGTTGCCTGAATGAACGCCTGTGCCAGTGACAACGGCCTGAAAGAGCGCGCGCCCCGGCTGATGAAACAGCGGATGGTGCAGCTGGGTGGCGCGCGTGTTGAAAGGCAGCCCAAAATTCGGGTTGATCGTCAAAGGACCCGTTTGCAGAACCAGCTCGGAAGGAGTGCCGGAACTGCACGTGAACAGCGCCTGTCGGCCGCCACCCGCACTACCAGGCCCGCTCAACGTGGACTGGTAAAGCGCCTTGCCCTCACTGCTCACCGCGGCAAACTTCGGATTCCCGAACACAATGTCCGCCGCCCCCGGAGCATTCAGCCCCCGCTGAGCCAGCGCGTGGATGTGGTAATCCAGCGTGATTTCAGCTTCCACTTGCTCAGAAGAAGCGGAGCCCCCCTCATTGTGGGCGGCAACTTGGTACCGGTAGGTCTCCCCCAAGGCAACCGTGGTGTCGATGTACTGCGTCGCATCGGGCGCTAGAGTGGCAAGAGTCCCCCAGCCATCCTCCTGTGTCCATCGCCGAACCTCAACCCCCAAAGCCGGAGAGTGCCCTGCACTCGCCCCTATATTCCAGGAAAGGGACACGGCTTGTAAATTCGCCACCCCTGCCCGGAGCGAAAAGGGCGCGGGCGGCGGTGAAATATTCGGCGTCGTCACCGTGCGGATGACCGACGAGCCGGACTGGCCCACCGGGTTGCTGGCGAAAAGCCGGTAACTGTAGCTGGTGTTGAAGGTGACCGTCTGATCGAGAAAGGTGGCGGTGGGAGCATCGATTTCTGCGAGCAACTCCCACGAGCCAGCGGCACCAAGACGGCGCTCCAGCCGGTAATGTTGAGCCAAGTAATGCGTGGCCCAGGACGCCCTCACGGAATGGGAAGAAAGCGGGGCCACCGTCAAAGAGGGCGCGGGGGGCACGGTGAGCAGGGTGGCCGCCTGGGTGAGCTCGGAGTCGGCGCTTGAGCCAACCACATTGGAGGCCGTCAGCTTGAATTCGTAGTTGGTGCCGGCAGTCAATCCGCTCACGGTGAGGGTTTGCGTCGGGACCGGCAGGACTGAGCTTGTGGTCCAGACTGCAGCGCCGGCGGCCCGATAAAATACCCGGTAGCTTGAAGCCAGCGCCACCTCATCCCAATCCACACGAATGGAGCTTGCTGTCAGGACGGTGGCAATCGGAGCGCCGGGGCGCGGCGGCACGTCGAAGCGAAGGTTCACCGGCAGGCTCGGCGCCGATTGTTTGCCTGCATTGCGGGCGGTGACACGATATTCGTAAGTGCTCCCGACCACCGGAGTGGTGTCGAGAAAAGTGGTGAGGCTCACCGTGGTCGTGCCCAGCGTCTGCCAGCCACCCTGGCCGCTGCGCCGCTCGATCAGGTAGGAGGTCTCGCCTGTGACGTCCTGCCAGTTCAGGCGTATCGCAGTGGTCGATTCCACTGTCCCCGTCAGCGCCGCCGGAGCCGCGATCACCGGTGGCGCCACAAGGTTGAAGGAGGTGTCCAACACATAAAACGACAGCCTATGATCTGCCGCTGCGGCAGCCGCCACCAAAAGTCCGGATGGCAGCTTGCGCACGAAATTGGGGGAGTTTGGCACCTGCAAGATCGCCGCTTGGCCGAAGGTTGGCGCCAGCCACTGTTGGAACTGCGTCATGCCCACGGCATTCCGTGCGGAATAAAAGTGGTCCCCCACCCACGCGCCATCAGTAAAGCTGTTGGACAGCGCATAGGCGTGGCGAGCCAGGGTTTGCCCGGCGTGCATGAAACCAGAACCCAGCGCCACCAGCGAGCCGTCATCCTTGACTCGTATCGGATAAATGAACCCGGTGCTGTCATGCAGCGGGGAGTCCATGATGTTCCCGATCGCTCCTGCCGCCAGCGCGGGATACGCCCCAGCGGCATTGATCTCCTCCCACAACAAATCGTTGGGACTCATGCCATCCCGCATGAAGTACATTTTTTGGTTGGCCGGACTCCACACAAATTCCTTTGAGGCGTAGTTCCACGTCTTGCTGGATATCAGAACACCGGCGGGAGAGTAAGTGTAATGGGTGTTCCATGATCCCGAATTGTCCACCGACAGCACATAAACGCCTGCCGTGGACAGGCCCGTCGGCGGGTACGGCAGGGTGACAAATGGAACCTCCCCGGCAGTCAGCGCATTGAAATCCAGCTTCTTGATCTCTTTCGACTTGTAGGAAGTGTAGAGGAGTTCGTTCTCGGGGGAGTAGGCCACATACGAGGGCACGCCGGACAGGGGGATGCTTTCCAGGTAGCTCTGGCTGTCTGGACTCCACCGGAAAATCGACTGGTGCGCTTTGCTGTAGAGGTGCACCACACCGTCATTTTTCACGAACACGGCATCCTGCTTGTAGGCCAGTCCCGCAGGATTCACCACGGCTGAGGGCGCGGGGGGATTCAGCGTGCTGAGCGGCACCACCTCCACCGCGATTGGATCGGTTCCATTGGGGCGGAACACCAAAATGTCGGTCCCGTCCAGCGCGATGGCCTTGCCGTTTGCCGCAAGGGTTGCAGTGCGGTGCAGTTGGAACGCGTTGTTGTAAACCCGGATTTGATTCGCGTTCAACACCACCGGCACCGTATCCCCGTAAAAGCGCACGTCGGTGATTGGGGTGTCCATTTGCAGCAAGCTCTCCAGAGAGGAGCTGCTGCTGAGAGCGCCCCCGCCATCCAAGACCCGCCCCTCGCCAGGAAGCACCCAGGCCCGGCCCGTGTTGTTATAGAACTGAGTAAACGCCCCGCCGCTGAAGCTGCCATCCAGGCGATAATCAATGTAATTGACCTTCTTGGAGTAGGAACTGTAGCCAAACAGGCGCTTCATGCCCCGCGCAATCGTGGCACCCAGCAACGGGCTGTAGGTCACCTCATGCTGGCGGATGAAGGTGTTCGTAGTCTTATTAATGGAAATCAGCTTGAGGTAATCGTTGTTCGAAAAATTCACGATCAAAAGCTCGCCGTCCGTGAAGATGTTCTGCACCGCGCCCGTCGCGTTGATCAAATGCAGCTCGCCGCTCAGATTGTGCGGGTACCGGTAAACCGCACTGTCGTAGGCGATATAAAGTCCGTCCGCATCGATGGTCCCTGTGGTCAGCGCACCCCGGGCAGGCGGCAGTATCAGCGGCGCCAGCCAGGTGCGCGCCGCCTTGTCATATCTCGCCACCTGGGCTGGCTGGGAAATGAAAAAATACGCCACCCCGCCGTGCTCCTCCATGTGTTTCCAATCCGTCGCGGAGGCACCCCCGGCCAGGCTCAGCAGCGTCAGCCACACCCCCAGCAATCTTCTTTTGAAAGTCTCTATTCTCATCACAAATAATTTCCTGCATGTTGTCCTCATTAGCCCCCAAAACGCAACCTCTTTTGCCAGCCTCTTCGATTGATTGCCTACGGCGCATTCGCCCCCCCTTTTGGGTGCCGTGTCCTCGGCCAGCTCGCTTTTGCCGCTCCTCTGCTTTCCCCGCAAGTTCGCCTGCCCCGCGCGCGTCTGTGACACCATCGCCATGACCCGCCCGATCCTTGCCGTCCTGCTGTTTTCCGCCCTCCCCGCCGCCGCCGCCGTCACGCTGCCCGCCCTCATCTCCGATCACATGGTCGTGCAGGCGGACAAACCCCTGGCGATTTGGGGCTGGGCCGATCCGGGTGAGGAAGTCACCGTCGCACTCGCCGCGCAAAGCGTCACCGTCACCACGCCCCCCAACGGCCGCTGGCAGGTCGAGCTGGGGCAAATGCCCGCCCGCGCCGAGCCGCAAACCCTCACCGTGCGTGGCGAAAACACCCTCACCGTGCAGGATGTCCTCATCGGCGAAGTCTGGCTCGCCTCCGGCCAGTCGAACATGGCCTTCCTTTTCAGTCGTGGGGAGTATCCCGCCCGCGAGACCGCCGCCGCCGCCCTCCCGCAGATCCGCCTGTTCACCGTCAAGCCGCACGCCACCCGCGTCCCGCAGAGCGACTGCGCTGGCGCCTGGGTCGTCGCCAGCCCCGAGACCGTGCAAAACTTCTCCGCCGTCGCCTGGTTCTTCGGGCAGGACCTCCACCGTGCCCTCCAAACCCCTGTCGGCCTCATCAACGCCTCCGTGGGCGGCACCGACATCGCCGCCTGGACCAGCGAGCCCCCCCAGCTCATAAACCCCGCCCTCAAGACCCAGATCGACGCCTGGAACACCCGGGCCGCCAGCCACGACGAAGCCGCCGTCAAAGCCGCGCACGCCAAACGAGTCGCCGCCCATCAAGCCGCCGCCGCCGCGGCCAAGGCCGCAGGCCGGCCCGCCCCGCGCGCCCCCCGCCTCGATCCACATCCCGACGCCAACCCCAATCGTCCCGCCAACCTCTACCACGGCATGATCGCCCCCCTCGTCCCCTACACCCTGCGCGGTGCCATCTGGTATCAGGGAGAGCACAACTGCGGCACCGTTGAAAAAGCCACCCTCTACGCCACCCAGCTCCCCCTCCTCGTCCACGACTGGCGCGCCCACTGGGGAGACCCCTTCCCCTTCGCCTGGGTGCAGCTCCCGAACTTCGAGCAGCCCCACCCCCGCCCCCTCGTCCGCGAAGCCATGCTCAAAAGCCTCCGCCTCCCCGCCACCGGCATGGCCGTCACCCTCGACGTCGGCGAAGCCCACGACAATCATCCCAAAGACAAAAAGACCGTCGGCCAGCGCCTCGCCCTCTGGGCGCGCGCCCGCGTTTATCATGAAAAACTACCCGCCTACAGCGGCCCCCTGCCCGCCGGACACCAGATCGAAGGCCGCATCGTCCGGCTCCGATTCCACCATGCCCAGACCGGCCTCAAAGCCCGCGGCGGCGGCCCCCTCACCGGTTTCGTCATCGCCGGCCCCGATCAGCAATGGCATCCCGCCACCGCCGAGATCGCAGGGCGCCAGATCCTCGTCAGCAGCCCGCGGGTGCAAGAGCCCGCCGCCGTCCGCTACGCCTGGGCCGCCAACCCCGACGCCAACCTCGTCAACGGCGCCGGCCTGCCCGCCAGCCCCTTCCGCACCGACACCTGGCCCATCCCCGAGCCCGCCCGCTGAGCCCCGTCCGCCCGCGTTCCTCGCGCCCCGCCGCCCCGCCGCCCGGCCGGTCAAAGCCCGTGCATCACCCACAGCGTCGCCCCCAGCGTCGCCAGCAACGTCACCAGAAACAGCCGATATCCCCACCCCAGGTAGCGGAATTTTTTCCGGTGTAGCACCTGGCCCATCTGGTAAATGTCCCGCGCCATCGCCTCATACACCGCGCGATCCTGCTCGATCAAGCGCATCACCGTTTGCAGGTAGTCCTGCTCGCTCATCCCCGTGAAATGGCCGAAGAACAGCGGATTGAACGACTGTCCGCCGCCCTTGCCCGGCCGCGTACGCGGGATCAGCGCCAGCGCCGCGCACACCCCGGACAGCAGCGAGCCCAGCCCCAGCAGCAGCAGCGGCAGCATCATCCGCCCCTCCGCCCATTGCCCCAGCACCAGGGACGACGTCACCACCGAAGCCCCAATCAAAAAGCTCGCCTTCTGATCCGCCATCGAGCTCAGCATCACATGATGCTGCTGCGCACTGCGCAGCATATTGATGATGCTCACCGCCGTGGACGGCGGCAGCTCAGGCCTCGGGTTCAAATCCTCAATCATCAGGACCCGAGTATCCGGGGAAAACCCGCCGCAAGGCAACCTCAAAAGCAGCCCCGCCCGCGTCCGCCACCGCACCCTCAGCTCAAGCCTCACCCCCGGCCAGGCGCGCCCCCCGAATCAGCCGCGCCGTCTCCGCCAGCGCCGCCGCCCCCGCCGCCTCGCCGAAACGGCGCCATCCAAAGCCGTCCCCGGAATGCCGGGGGATCACGTGAAAATGCGCATGCAGCACCTCCTGGCCCGCCGCCTCCCCCTCAGCCAGAGACAGCGTCAGGCCCGCGTACTCCGGCAGCGCCGCCATCAGCGCGCGCGCCATCTCCTGAGCCAGCGCCTTAATGCAGGCCAGCTCCGCAGACGTCAGCTCCAGGAAGGAAGCCACATGGCGGCGCGGAATGACCAGCACATGGCCCCGGTTCACCGGCTGCCGGTCCAGAAACGCCACCGCCAAGTCATTCTCCCCGACCCGCGCCCCGTCCGCCGCATCAGCACCGATCCGGCAAAACGGACAGTCATTCCCATCTCCCTGCTCATTGGGCGCTTGCATATGGCATAGACGACCCGCAAAGGCGAATCTCTCACCCAGATCGAAAACCGCGCCCGCGGCAGCCCCCCTCCCCCGTTCACCGGCGATCCCGCCGAGGCCACCCCCCTGCAACCACCGGGCAGCACCGAATGACTGCGCCAGGAGCCCGCCTGCCAAGTCGGCTTCAAAGTCGCCCTGTCAGCTATCCCCCGCCCGCAGCAACTTCCTGCAAGGACGTAGGCCGCGGGTGCTCGGTTTCGAGGTTGCTTGACAGCTTTTTAGAGTTCACTTCATCGGTGGCTTGCCCGCGTCAGCGAGTTTCTGGTTAAGGGCCAGTTTGCGAAGTCTCGTCTTCTCAGGGTTCGGCCTTTTTGCTCTCATTGGCTTCATACGCCTTACTGCCTTCTTTTCTTCGAGCCGATCGCCAACAAGCCAACGCTGAATAGCGTTAGCCCCAGAGCGGAATACATCGTGATCGGCCGAAAGAAGGACAGCGGCCCGTAAATCTCATCGTAAGTCTTGCTGCCCGCCTCGACCGCACGGCTCAGGCAGGCATTCCAGAGCGAGTCGAGATACAGAAATGCTGCCCATACCGCTACTGTGGCGATAGCCAACACGACTTTTAAAGAACCTGAGCGCATCTTCTTTTTTGGCGTTCAAGCGCTGGCACCGCTGGGGCGGGGGTGAGCGTTGAGACGGGATGGAGGGTAAGGCTACGGAAATCATCACCGCCAGAGCAGCCCCAGCGGTTGTCCCGCCGCGCCTTGTTAGGCCTTTGTTGGATTATCGGGCAATGGGTGGAACTGTAATATCGTGAAGAATGAGTCTCCCCCCTTCGTCGAAACGATAGTGAAACAGCAACTCGCCCTCAAAGTCCTTCAAACCATGCTTTGAGTAGTCGAGGCCCCAGTCGGGAACAATGCCCCACGAGCGCTTCTGAATGTGACCATCCTTCGACAGGAGAATCTCTGAACCTGGATTCGCTGTTGTTCCAAGTCCAGCGAGAACCTTGCCCTTTGGGTGTGTATCGTCGTCGGGTAGTGTGATCGGGATGGCCCGGCTATCTAGAATTCGGTAAATCTGTGCTGAATGCATCAGACGACCAACGCGATAATTCACGATGAGAATAGTGCTGTCAGCCGACCAAATGCAACGAACGTTCTCGGTCGTCTTTCCCCAGGTTCCACCCGTGGAAGTCACCTCCTTGAGCGGTCCAATAGCCTGCTTCTTCAATGCGTCCACAAGTAGCACTGTCCCGTCGGCTTCGCTCACTTGCTCCGCTTCGTGAGGAAAGACCGCCACCAACAATTTCTTGTTTGGCGATAGGCTGCTGTCGATGACTACCCAGTCGCTCGCAGAGGCGTGGCAGCAAAGGAGAATCAACAATGTCAGGGTGCTTCGCATTCGATGTGGCTCGCTATTTTTGGCCTAACGTCGAGGCCTGGCACCCGCTACCGGGAGCGCCCCTCCGCTTCAGGTTGAGGTTTGTCGCCACTCTCCGACTTTAACTCGGGGCGGGTAGCGGGTTGCCCAGTGCCGCCTTGTTCTGCTTCTGATTCCAGCCAGGTGAGAATGTTCACAATACTTCTTCCCTCTTTGTCTGTGCCTACATGCTCGAAAAACTCGTATGGCGCGGATGGCAACTGCTCATCGTGGCTATAAAGGTATTGCTGGTGAACTCCGTTCTTTCGTAAGACGAGCGATACCCCGTAAGATCCCCCACCATCTCCTCCATTCGCTTGAATGAGCAATTCTTCACCCGAAGGCCTTGGCACGAATTGAACGTAGCCTTCGCAAAGTGGCAGGCTCAAAAGATTCAAATGAAGCCGCGGCGGGACGGGAATTCTCTTTCCATCCCATACAAGATCAATCTGTGCAATCGTCTCTATCACGGGCCATCCCCGCCGTCCCTTCGGACTGCCGCCATCCGTGCCGCCGAATTCCACTCCATCAATTGTGGCCGGCCCATTCTCCTGCTCTCCACCGGCTATTAGGTGCTTGGAGAAGTCATAGGGCCGCCGGTGAATCACCACGCTGATTGAATGCCCTCCGACCTCTTCATGGTATCGGACGGCTCTCTCGTAAGTCACCTTCTGGTCAGCACCTGCCAGTGATGTCGTGATCAGCAATGCGGCCGATAAGAGGAGTTTCATTTTTGCGAGACTTTATGGCTGCGGCCCAGGCAGCGTGAGTTGACTGGAAGCGCGGCACGACT
>VFQQ010001126.1_pt1 | contig 40559 bp, 34 predicted proteins | sample 3512341 | NCBI WGS metagenome assembly VFQQ01 (sample SAMN10412373, study PRJNA504923) | tailings metagenome | isolation source: Relicate 2 Philex TSF1 revegetated site | place: Philippines: Tuba, Benguet | collected 2017-08-29 | reverse complement strand
CGGCGGCGTGGGGGACGAGGCGAGGATATGCCCGCCGTCGCTGCTCTCCGCCACCACGGTGGTCGCCTGGCCGGCTTCGAGGTCGACGGACGTGCCGTCGAAGCTGGTGACCGTCGCCGCGCCCTGGGCCACATAGACGGTCGTGGTGCCCTGGCCGGTGATCGTGAACTCGATGACCGTACCGCGCACGCTGATGTTGGCGACCGGCGTGGAGATCGTATAGGCGCTCGAGGGCAGGCTTCCGGTCGCGAAGCGGAACACCCCGAGGGCGGCCTTCATGGCGACCTTGCTCTTCGAGGGATCCGGATCGAACACGAGCTTGGTCAGGCGGAGCCGGCTGCCGGCGCCGATCGCCATGTTCGTGTTGTCCTTGAAGACGAGGCGTGCGGCGGCGCCCGGCCCGGTAACGACCTCCTCGTCCTGGAAGACGTCGTCGTCGATGATCAGGACGCGTTCCTGGCGCTCCTGCAGGCCCTTCACGTCGCGAACCACGGTGACGGCGTTGCCCACCAGGGTGCTGGCTGCGGAAGCGCCGGCCCATGCCAGCAAAGGCACGAGCGTCAGTATCAGCTTCCGGAAGGCTAGAGCCTTGGACATCTTCTTCCCACCTGGGTCCTCTCGCCGGTCACCGTGAACGAGGCTGGAACAGCCTTCGATTTGGGCGCCTCGGCGTAAAATAACAATGAACTCCAATTTGGAGGTTAGGCGGAATCGGCTTCAATCCCTGTGATCATCGTCAAATTTACCAAAAATTTGACGGATCGGCGTCTTCTATCACTTGCGTGGATTTTTGCCAGCGGCGCGCAATTCCACGACTTCGGTCCGGTCTCCGGACCTGAGAGTCAGGCTTTCCGGCGCGATCTTCTCCACCGTCCACCCGTCCAAGGTGTCACCCTCGCTGACGCTGACGATCTTGCCGCCCGCGGCCGGCGCCACCAGGACCTTGCGCGTCTTCCCGTCGATCAGGACGCCCGACAGGCGATAGCGTCCCATCACGGCCGCAGCCGGTTCGGGTGCGCTCGCCGCCGGCCGGGCGGCAGCCGGCGGGGGGCGGCGCGTGCTGTTGAAGAGGGGGCGGGCGGTGGTCTCCGGCAAGCTCTCGAGCGGCGGCAGCCCGGGCAGGGAGAAAGTCGGCAGCGTACCTTCCGCTTCCGGCGGGACCGGCGCGGCCGGGCGTCCGAGCGGCCCCAGCCAGGCGATGCCCAGCGCCAGTACCGACAGGCCCCACAGGATCAGCACACCTCGCATCACCGGGTCTCGCCATCGCCGAAGGCGGCGATTTCCATGGAAACGTCGAGTGGGCGGGGACCGCCGGCGGGTCCGCGGCTGCGTACCTGCAGGGCTTCGATCACGACCAGCGGCCGGCCCGTCTCCAGCGCGTGCAGCGCCTTCTGTAGCGAGGGGGTGTCTGCCGTGAACTGAACCGTCAGCCCCGCCATGCGCCAGGGACCGCGTGGCCGTGTCGGGCGCGTCTGTAAGCCGCTTACCGCTGCGCCGGCATCCCCCAGCACCTGCTTGACCTTCTCCTGCAGCGCCGCCACCACCTGGGCTTCGCTTGCGCCCTTGAACAGAAGGGGCCGCTCCGGCGGCGCCGTCTCGATCCGCCGCAGGTTTTCGGCCATCATGCCCGCGCGCGCCACCAGTGCCTCGTAGCGGACAGCCAGTGTCTCGTTGCGCTCGGTCCGCTCGGAGAGCGCGGCGACGCGCGAGGCGATCATCGTTCCCGGACCCAGCCACAGAGCCGCCAGGATCAGCGCGAGGATGCTCCAGGCGATCAGGGGCGCACGATAGTCGCTCATCCCGATGCCGCCTTCAGCTTCAGGCTGATCTGAAAGCGCTCCAGGCCGGTTGCCGGATCACGCACGACCGGACTGCTGAAGGACGCCTGTCCGAACCAGGCGGAAGCTTCCAGCCTGGGGATGATGGCGGCGGCCGAAGCCGCGGTCCCCTGCATCTCGACGCCCTCCTGGCCAATGGAAAGCTGATTGAGCGAGACGCTGTCGGGCAGCAATCTGGTCAGTTCCTCGAGCAGAACGCTGGCCGGTGCCCGCCCGGTCACAGCGCTGGCGATGGCATCGAAGGACTGCTGGCGGCGGTCCAGCCGCGCCCGCAGTTCGAGCGCCGGCCTCGCCTGCGCTTCCGCTTCGGCCAGCCGGTCCGCGCCGGCCGCGGCCGACAATTCGGCACGCAGCCAGGGTGAGAGAAGGGCGGCCAGCAGAACGGCGAGCGCGCCGGCGGCCGCCCAGGTCAGGCCAGATCGCCGCGGCGGCGCGGGGCGCAATGCGGGGGGAAGCAGGTTGAACCCCTGCGTCTCCTCCCCGGACCCCACCGTCAGGGCATGCGGCGCGAGACCCAGATCGCGTGCCGCGTCATAGGCCTGGATCACCTGTTCGCGCGGCGCCAGAAGCAGGTCGATCTGCAAGGTCTGGGTGCCGGGATTGCGCCCGGCCACGCGGTAGTCGAGGAACACCTGGGCTGCGCGGAACGGCGTTCGCTTCTCGAGCTCGAATTCGACGATGTCGAGAACACCCGACAGGTTCTCCTCGACCGCACCCGGCAGGTCCAGCATGCGGCGCAGTCCGGCCTCGGCCGGCAGGCGCACGACGACGCGCATCTCCTCGGCCAGCAAGGGGGGGCCTTCGCCGGGAACTCGGGTCCCCAGCAGTTCGTCGCGCCCGCCGGAGCGCCGTGTCAGATGCGCGCGATCACCCTCGAGATCGACCAGAAGAACCGGCCGGTCGATGCCCAGCCACCGGCGCAATCCGACGGGCAGGCCGGCGGCCAGCGCGCTCAACCACCATCCGATCGCGTTCAGTACCGGCATGGCTGCACGTCGTTACCCAAGAATCCCCCGTCCGCGATCCGTCGACCGGGGCAAGACGGCCACAATTCGCCGGACCGTTCAAGGTGACATTCAGCGCCAGGCGACAATGACCGGATGTCGCGGCTCTCCTGCGCCCATGGCCACGACGGCGAGGCGGCGGAACGACCCTCCGCGCGCCGCCGCCCGCGCCTCGATGCCGAAGGCGATGCCGGGTGATGGGGCCGTGAACGCCTCCACCCCGGTAAGGGCGAGCGGCGGGCCGTCGGCACCCAGTAGGGCGGGTGGCCTGCCGGCGACGAAGCGGGCGGCTTGCCTGGCGTCGAATCCGGGCAGCGCCGCGATCGAGCCCGCGGGCGCGACCCAGGGATCGATCCCCGGCAGATGCGCGGTGACCGTCACGAAGGGCGCCACCGCGTCGAACAGCCGCGGCGTCATGCCGGGAAAGGCGGCGAACTCGGTCGCGCTGCGGAACAGGGCGGAATCGCGGCGGTCCGGTTGGTCGCGTCGGCGGAGAATTTCGGCGGTGATCGCCTCGGCGCGGGCGGCCTCCGCACCCGCGCTACGCAGAAGGCCCGCGATCAGCGTGCCGCCGGCTTCATTGAGATCGACCTTGCCGCCCTCGTCGGTGATGCGGATTTCCACCGGCTGGCCGTCGACCTCCAGGGTGACGGGCGCGCCGTCGATGCGGATCCGGCCCCGGGAGCGAGGGTCGGCGAGGGCCTGGATCGCCAGGTGGACGGCGCCATCGGCCAGCGCGCGTGCCCGCGCCTCGTCCAGCGCATTGCGGGCCAGTGCGGTCTCGGTCCTCGCCGTGGTCCCGAAGGCGGCGGCGAGGAAGCCCAGCAGCGCCAGCGCCCAGATCGCGATGATCAGGCCGAACCCCCGGCGGTCCAGGAAGGCCCGCCTCATCGCGGCCCTCGCGTGATCGATGGCGCGACGATCATCTCCATCGGCGCCAAGGCCCCCTGCGCGGGCGTGATCGAAATACGGATCTTGCGGGGAAGGCGGGTCGGTTCACGCCATGAATCCAGCCATGCCTTGCCGTCGGAATAGGCGAAGCGCACCGCACCCGGGCCGGGGGCGAGGACGGCACGATCGGTCTCGGCAGCCTCCTCCTCCCCCAGGATGCGCCGCCGTTCCATGACCAGCGCATCCCCCTCCGCCGCCGTCAGCCGGACTCTCCACAGGCCCCCGATGCCGTCCCGTCCCGCCATTTCGGTGCTGAACTCGAGGGCTTCGGCGTTGCCCAGGAGCGGGACCGGCAGCCTTTCCCTGCCCTCTACGACGACCGGCTCGGCCGTCTCGAGCCAGCGCCGCAGCTGACCTTCGAGGATGCGGCCGGTCTCGGCCGTATCGGCCTGCTGGAGCAGCCGCTCGTTGCCGCGCAGGCCGAGCCGTATAGAACCCGAGGCGAGGGCCGCGATCAGTCCGATGATGGTCAACGCCACCAGCAGTTCGACCATCGTGAAGCCGCGGGTCTCCCTCATGATCCCGGATCCCGGTACAGCCTCACGGTGGCGAGCCGGATGCCCTGCTCGAGGGTGGCCCCCGGCCAGGCGACCTCGACCACAAAGGACGCCGCGCGCGGAACCCGCGGGTCGTCCGGCCCGACGGGCCGGGTGGTCACCCGCCAGGCGAAGCCGTCCGGCTCTTCGCCCTGGCTCACGCCGAGCGGCGCCGGTTCGGTCCCGATCGCATCGGCCAGCCGGCTTTCAGCGATCGCCAGCGCCCGCAAGCGCCGCTCGCTCTCCCCGGCGCCGCGCAACCCGTCGGCGAAGAGCGGAAGGGCCAGGGCGAGCGCCGCCGCGACGATGGCGAAGGCGACCAGCGCCTCGATCAGCGCATGGCCGCTCCGGTCCACCCGGGGATCAGGGCGCGCGCCGGACACGGCCGGTCAGCCAGTCGACTTCGATGCTCGCCTCCCGGCCCCCCGCGAACAGGCGCACGCGCCCTCCGCTGCCGCTGCCGTCGGCGGCGAAGCGGATGCCGTCGCCGGGCGTCATCTCGACCTCGATGCCCGTGGCATCGGCGAGTTCCTGCGGCGTGACGAAGCTCTCCCGGCGCTGCTGGATCGCCTTGCCCCGTGCCAGCCGCAGCTCGGACAGGGCGCGTTCGGTCGCGGCCCCGAAGGCGGACGCTGCGGTCGCGGTGCCGAGCCTGGGGACGACCAGAACCGCCGCCAGCGCCAGAACCGCGATCACGACCAGGAGCTCCAGAAGCGTGAAGCCCGCCCGCGCTTTCACTTCAGCACGACGTCGGCCGCCTCGCCGCTGCCGCCGGCCGCTCCGTCCGCCCCCAGTGAGAGAAGATCGAACTCGCGCCCGCCCTGGCCGGGGATGCGATAGACGAAGGGCCGGTCCCAGGGATCGTTTGGCACACTGCTTTTCAGGTAGGGACCGTTCCAGCGCGACGCGGCCCCCGGCCGTTCGACCAGCGCCTTCAGCCCTTCCTGCTGGCTCGGGTAGCGGCCGACATCGAGGCGGAACAGATCCATCGCCGTCGCGATCTGCTGCATCTGCAGTTTCGCCGTGTCGGTCTTCGCGGTGCCGAGCGAGCGGATCACCTGTACACCCACGATGCCGCCGATCAGGCCCAGGATGGCGAGCACGACCAGGAGTTCCAGGAGCGTGAAGCCGGCGCGCGACCGGTCGGGAGCGGGTTTCATGCCGTGGTTATAGGGCGAGCGCATTGAGCCCCACAATCGCCGACAGGACCGACAGGATGACCAGCGCGACGACGGCACCGATGCCGATGATGAGCGCGGGCTCCAGGATCGAGACCAGGCGCTTTGCCCGGATCTCGATCTCGCGGGCGAAGATCTCGGCGGCTTCCTCCAGCAGATCGGGGAGCCGGCCGGTCTCGATGCCGACGCGCACCATGCGGGCGAGGAGAGGGGGGAAGTTCCCCTTCTCGCCCAGCACGCCGGCGAGCGGCGCGCCTTCGCGGATGGCGGCGGCGGCCTCTGCAACCTGATCCGCCAGTGCCCGGTTGCCGAGCGCGCGTCCGGCCAGGGCCATCGCCCCGGGGGCGTCGACGCCGTTGCGCAACAGCGCGCCGAGCGCGCGGGCGAAACGCTCCGAATCGATCAGCCGGCGCAGCCTGCCATAGACCGGCCAGGCGAGCCGGCGCTGGTCGAACCGCCGCCGGAACGCGGGCTCGGCGAGCCTGTGCCGCAGCCAGAACCAGCCGCCGAGCCCGGCCAGCAGGATCAGCCAGCCGATGTCGCGCGCCAGCGCCGCGGTGCCGAAGACGATGCGGGTGGCCAGCGGAAGGTCGCGCCCGCCCTCGCGGAACAGGCGTTCGAATTCCGGAATCACGAAGGCCATCAGCGCGGCGATGGCCACCACGCCGAAGGCGACCAGGACGGCGGGATAGACGAGGGCGCTGCGTACCGTCTCCAGTACCGCGCCGGCGCGGGCACGATAGGCCGCGAGCTGGCCGAGCGCCTGGTCGAGCCGTCCGCCCGCCTCGCCGGCCTGCGTCAGCGCGACCGAGAAGCGGTCGAACAGCGCGGCTTCCGCGGCCAGTGCCTCCGACAACGGACGGCCGCCGCGCACCTTGGCACGCAGCCGTTCCAGCAGGGCCCGGCCTTCCTCGCGTTCCGCCGCTTCGGCCAGGATGGCGAGACCCTCTTCCAGCGGCACGCCCGCCTTCAGCAGCGCGGCGAGACCCGCCGGCAGACGCTCCGCCTCGCGGCGGGCCAGTCTCGCCGTGCCGCCGACCGGCGCCAGCAGCCTGGCGCGCAGGCGCGCCCAGGCGCCGTCATCCGACGTCTCGGTCGGATCGCTGATGCGGATCGGCGTATAGGCCGCCTCCTGCAGCAGGCGGGCGGCGGCCGGACGATCCTCGGCCTCCAGTTCTCCCTCGACGGTCTCTCCGTCGGGGGCCACCGCCTTGTAGCGAAACAGCGCCATGAATCAGGAGACCTCGGCCGCGCGGAGCACTTCCTCGACGCTGGTGACGCCGCGCGTGGCCTTGGACAGGCCGTCCTCCAGCATGCGTCGCATGCCGGCGGATGCCGCGGCGCGCTCGATCGCGGGTCCGTCGGCCCGCTCCAGGATCTGGCGGCGCACGCCGTCATCCACGTTCAGCACCTCGGCGATCAGCGTCCGGCCGGCATAGCCGGCACCGCGGCAGGCCGAACATCCCTTCGCCTGCCCGACGCTGCCCGGAAGGCCGTAGCGGCGCGCCAGGTCCGCCGGTGGCGTCACCCGGCCGGCGCAGGCCGGACAGAGCGTGCGGACCAGACGCTGGCCGACCACGCCGACCAGGACGGAGGCGAGGAGATAGGGCTCCACCCCCATGTCGAGCAGGCGCGGCGCGGCGCCGGCGGCGTCGTTGGTGTGCAAGGTCGACAGCACCAGATGTCCGGTCAGCGCCGCCTGCACCGCGATCCGGGCCGTCTCGGCATCGCGGATCTCGCCCACCATGATGACGTCGGGATCATGCCGCAGCAGCGAGCGGAGCGTGGCCGCGAAATCGAGCCCGATGCGCGGGCGCACCTGAACCTGGTTCACGCCGGGCAGCCGGTACTCCACCGGATCCTCGACGGTGAGAAGCTTGCGTTCGATCCGGTTGAGGAGGGTGAGCGCCGCATAGAGCGTCGTCGTCTTGCCGCTGCCCGTGGGACCGGTGACCAGCAGGATGCCGTGCGGTCGCTCCAGCAGACGCTCGATCGTCCCGGCCTGGTCCTCGTCGAAGCCGAGCCGGCGCAGATCGAGCGGCACCTGTTCGCGATCCAGCAGCCGCAGCACGACGCCCTCGCCCCAGAGCGTGGGGACGATGGACACGCGGATGTCGATCTCCCGCCCGGCCACCGAGGTGCGGATCCGCCCGTCCTGGGGCAGCCGGTGCTCGGCCACGTCGAGGCCCGCCAGCACCTTGATACGGCTCGCCACCGCGCCGGCCATGGCGGCCTGCGGCGCCTCGACGGGGCGGAGCTGGCCGTCGATCCTGAACCTGACCCGCAGGCCGCCGTCCAGCGGTTCGATATGGATGTCGGAGGCGCGCTCGCGCGCGGCCCGCTCGATCAGGTCGTTGACGGCGCGAACGGCGGGCGCGTCCGAGCCCAGCTCGCGCACCCGTTCGACATCGCCCGAAACCGCGCGGGCCGGCGCCGGGCCGGCGGTTTCCTCGGCCCGCCCGTACAGGCGGGCCAAAGCCGCATCGAGTTCGGACGGCACCGCCACCCGCGGGCGGATCGCCTTGCCGACCAGCAGGCGAAGCGAGGAGACCGCCTCCGCGTCGCCCGGATCGGCCATGGCCAGGGTCAGCGCCTCGCGATCCTCGCCGAGCGGCACCACGCGCGAGGCGCGCAGGAAACGGACGGGTATGCGATCCTCGCCGACGGGGGCGGCCGGATAGTCGCGGGCTTCCACCAGCGGCAGCGCCAGCGCGGCGGCCAGCGCCCTGGCGACGTCCCCCTCGGCGGCGAGGCCGAGGCGGGTCAGCACGCGGTCGAGCCGCTCGCCGGAAGCCGCCTGGGCCGAGCGCGCACGCCCCGCCCCCGCCCGGTCGAGACGGCCCCACTGCTCCAGGATGGCGACGACGTCGGCGCTCACGGATCCTTCCGGTTCAAGGTGTTGCGGGGAGGATAGGCAGTGCCTCAGGCGAAGGCCAGCGGGCCCATGAGGAAGACGATCCAGATGCCGAGTGCCAGGAAGGGCCCGAAGGGGATGGCGGTGGCGCCGCTCGGCCTGTGCCCCCGCAGCCACATCGCCCCGACCCACAGGCAGCCCGCCAGCGCGCCCAGGAACACCGCGCTGGCGAGGCCCTGCCAGCCGATCCAGGCCCCGCCGGCGCCGAGCAGCTTCGCATCGCCCAGGCCCAGTCCCTCCCGTCCGCGTATGCGTGCATAGGCGGCGCCGACCAGCGCCAGGAGGGCGAAGCCCAGCGCGGCCCCGACGGCCGAATGGATCAGCTGCCCCCGCGCCAGCACGGCGACCGAGGCGAGACCCAGCAGGGCGAGCCCGAGCGTCATCCGGTTGGGCAACTCGAAATGCCGGAAGTCGGCGACCGACGCCGCCAGCAGCGTCCACCCCACGAGGCAGCCGAGCACGAGCTCCGCCCCCTCCAGCCGCCAGACGGCCGAGGCGGCGATCAGCACCGCTCCGATCTCGCCGAAGAGGTGCAGCGGGTCGATCGCTTCGCCGCAGGTCCGGCAGCGTCCGCGCTGAGCGAGGAAGCTCACGATCGGGATCAGTTCGACGGGCGAGAGGACCGTGCCGCAGTGCTCGCAGGCGGAGCGGCCGGCGACCACGCCTCGCCCGGCGGGAATGCGCAGGCCCGCCGTGGCGGCGAAACTGCCGACGAAGGGAGAGGCGGCCAGGAGGCCGGCGGCGAGGACAGAGGTCGGCAGCATCGCCGCCAGCCACTATGATCCTCCGACCGCGAAGGCAAGGAGGAAACGCGCGTGAGCACCCGGACATCCCTGCCCGGCACCCGCATCGTGAGCCGGACGGCGGTCGCGCCGAAGGCGGTGGAGGCCGATATCGCCGTGCTCGGCGCCGGCGCGGCCGGCCTCTCGGCGGCGATCGAGGCGGCCAAGCTCGGCCGTCGCGTGGTCCTGATCGACGCCGCCCCCGTGCTGGGCGGGCAGTCGGTTGGTGCGGTGATCGGCACCTTCTGCGGCCTCTACTCCAACGGGCCGGCGCCCTACCAGGTCACCCGCGGCATTGCCGACGACATCCTCCGCGAACTGGGTGCGGAAGGCGCCTTGCACCCGATCAGGGGCCGGCGCAACACGATCATTGTGCAGTACAGCGAGACCGCGCTCGCCCGCTGGGCCGAACGCGCCGTCGCGGCCTCCGGCGCACAGGTGCTCCTCGGCGCGGTTCTGACCGGCGTTCGCCGCGAGGGGCGCCGCATCGCCGGCCTCGATCTCGCCACCCGCTTCGGCGCGGCGCATGTGCGGGCGGCCGGGTTCGTCGATGCCTCGGGCGACGCGGCGCTCGCCTGGGAGGCGGGTCTGTCCTGCCGCGTCCCGGACACGCCGATCTACGGAACGCAGATGATGGTGCTCGAAGGCGCCGACGAGGCCGCGCTGGCGAAGCTCGATCGCGCCGAACTCCAGCGGCGGCTGGAGGCGAAGGGAAGCGCCGCCGGCATCCGCCGCCACGACGGCTTTCTCTTCGCGGCACCGGGACAGGGGACGGTGCTGGTCAACATGACCCATGCCGAAACCCCGCTCGACCCGCTCGGCTTCTCCCGCGCCCAGATGGACGGCCGCCAGCAGGCCGAGCGACTGCTCGCCTTCCTCCGCGCCGAATATCCGGAAGCGCTCGGCAAGGCCCGTATCCGCACGCTCGGCCAGCTCGGCATCCGCCAGACCCGCTGGATCGAGGGTCGCCATCACATCACCGCCGACGAGATCCGCCGGGGGGTGCGCTTCGCCGACGCGGTTGCGCGCTGCTCCTGGCCGATCGAACTGCACGACCGGCCCGACGGCGTGCATTGGGAGCAGTTCGGTGACGACCACATGCACTATGTGCCGCTCGGCGCCATGCTGCCACCGGGCGCCGACAACCTGGTCGCCGCCGGGCGTGCGATCGACGGCGACCCTGCCGGCCTGTCGTCGGTCCGCGTCATGGGCCCCTGCATCGCCATGGGCGCGGCGGCGGCGCATGCGCTCGACCTCGCCGGTTCCGGATCGCTGCATCAGATCGACATCGGCGCGCTCCAAAAGCGCCTCCACGACAACCTGGAACGCCGCGACTGAGAAATTTCCTTCCCCCCAGGGAGAAGGAGCAATTCAGGCGGTTGGTGGCGAGGTGTCGCCTTCGCCCAGCGCCCGGTGCATCAGCACGCTGTCGACCCAGCGGCCGAACTTCCAGCCGCAGGAGGGGAGGAGTCCGGCGCGCAGGAAGCCGAGCCGCTCATGCAGCCGGATCGAGCCCGTATTGCCGCTGTCCCCGATCACGGCGATCATCTGGCGGTAGCCCTTCGCGGCGCAATCCTCGATCACCCGCGTCATCGCGGCGAAGCCGACGCGCTGCCCCTGCGAGCCCGCCTTCACATAGACCGAATTCTCCACCGTGAAGCGGTAGGCGACGCGCGGGCGGTACAGCCCGGCATAGGCATAGCCCAGGATCTCTCCCTCCACCTCGGCCACGACATAGGGCAGTCCCTTCTCCACCACGGCACGCCAGCGCGCGGTGATCTCCTCAAGCGTCGGCGGTTCCTCCTCGAAGGAGGCGAGGCCGTGGATCACGTGATGGGCATAGATCGCCTGCACGGCGGGCAGGTCGGCCTCGGTGGCCGGGCGGATGGTGGGGGTGGGCATGGTCGACTCGGGAGGCTGATGGTCCCACGCTAACATGCTCGTTCATTCGCCGAGACGATCGGAAGAACGCCATGCTTTCCGTTGGCTCTATCCGCTAACAGTTTATGGAGATGACAAACGGAAGGCGTCTCGATGGGCGCCATCCGAGTTCAGATGAGGCGCCCGATATGGCTCTGCGCACTTCCTCGGCCCTTGTGGGCTTCTATGGCGATGACCTCGATCCGGCAGAGATTGCTGCGCGGCTGCGGTGCCCAGCGGATGTGGAAGTTCGAAAGGGCGAGACGCGGCCTACGTCATTGGGTGCAATAAAGGTCGCGCCGGCACGCGGGTAGCACGGACACAGGGCATTCCGCAGAATGCCGGGAGTCGACACGACCTCCGAAGGAGAGAGATAGTGCCTATCCAGGCGCGACCTGTGCGTCGGCTTGGACATACATGAAGGATAGCAGAGAGCCCCGCGCGCCGCATCCGGTCACTTGATCCGCGCTTCGACGGATGCCGAACGCCCGGCCGCGTCGACCACGCTGATGCGGGCGAAGCCGGCGCCGTCGGGCTGCCACTGCACTTCGGCGAAGCGATCGTCGTCGGCGTCGAGCGGCGTGCCGTTGACCAGCCAGCGATAGGGCGGCGTGCCGCCCGAGGCTTCCAGCGTCAGCGGGTCGAAGCCGCCGCCGGGCCTGGCCAGCTCCACCTCGGTCCCTTCGGGCGGAAACAGGATGCGCGGGTCGCGCGCCGCGCCGGTCAGCTGCGCGGCATGGCGGGCCGTCTGGAAGCGTTTCAGCGCGACGGGCAGCGCCTGATTCGGCGCCGGGGTGATGGCTGCAGTCGGCGCGGTCGCCTCGGGCAGCCCGACATTGTCGCCGATCAGGTCGAAGACCTTGAACAGGATCGGTGCCGCGGTGTTGCGGCCGTAGTGGCCGGGACGCGGCGTGCCGTCGGTCCGGCCGACCCAGACGCCGACCGTGTGCGACGCCGAATAGCCCACCGCCCAGGCGTCGCGGAAGCCGTAGGAGGTCCCGGTCTTGTAGGCGATACGCCGCGCGCTGCCCGGGGCCGCCACGCCGACGAAACTGTCGGGCCGCGCCGTATCGGCCAGGATGCCGGTCAGGTACCAGGCGGCGGCGGGGGAGAAGAGCTGGGTGCGGGCTTGCGGTGCGGCGTCGGCGGTGAGGCGGAGCGGCGCCATCCGCCCCTGGTCGGCGAGCGCGCCGTAGAGACCGACGAGATCGTAGAGGCTGATCCCCGCACCGCCCAGCACCACGGGCAATCCCGCTTTCTGTCCAATATGCGGCAGCGCCAGGCGCACGCCGCTCTGCGCCAGCGTGGCGTGGAAGCGCTCCGGCCCGACGCGGTCGAGAATGGCGACCGCCGGCAGGTTCAGGGACTGCTGCAGCGCCTCGCGTACCGTCACCTCGCCCTTGAAGTCGCGGTCGAAGTTGCGCGGCGCCCAGCCGGCGAAGCGGAGTGGCAGGTCGGCGATGCGCGTCTCCGGATGGATCGACAGGTCGTCGAAGCCGAGCGCATAGACGAAGGGCTTGAGCGTGGAACCGGGCGAGCGTCTCGCCCGAACCACGTCGACCTGTCCCTGGGGGCCGAAAAAGTCGTGCCCGCCGAGATAGGCCTCGACCATGCGCGAACCGTTTCGCATCACGAGGATCGCCATGGTGGCGCCATCGGCGAAGCGGCCGGCCTCCTCGCCGGCCAGGGTTTCCACCGACGCCTGGAGCGCCCCGTCGATACTCGTCCGCCGCCACGCCTCGCTCGCCGGCACCCTGGCGATGCGCTCGCTCAGATGCGGGGCGGCAAAGGGGAAGGGCAGGCGGGCGGTGATCGCCCTCTCCTCCAGCGCTTCCGCCACCGCCGTCCTGCTCACCTTGCCCTGCTCGGCCAGGCGGGCCAGCACGTGTGCCTGGCCGTCCCGCGCGCGATCCGGCGCGGTGTCCGGCCGTCGCGCCGTCGGTGCCTGGGGGAGGGCGATCAGCAGCGCGGTTTCGCCCAGCGTCAGTTCCGCCGGCCCCTTTCCGAAATAGGCGCGGGTCGCCGCATGCACCCCCTGCAGGTTGCCGCCGAAAGGCGCCAGGGTCAGGTAGAAGCCGAGGATCTCGTCCTTGCCGTAGCGCCATTCGAGCTGGACGGCCCGCATCGCCTCGACCAGCTTGGAAGAGAGTGTGCGCGGGCGCGGTTCCAGCAGGCGGGCCACCTGCATGGTGAGCGTGGAGGCACCCGAGACCGGATGGCCGGCTCCGATCCACTGCCCGGCGGCGCGCAGGACGGCGAAGGGATCGACGCCCGGATGGGCGGCGAAGCGCCTGTCTTCATAGGCGACCAGGAGATCGAGATAGCGCGCATCCACGTCCGCGGCGACGGCGCGCATCCGATACTGCCCGTCGCGCGTCGGAAAGACGCGGAGCGGCTGCCTGCTCCGGTCGGTGACGACGATGGAGAGATCGTCGAGCTTCGACAGGTTGGGCGGGAAGACGCGGTCGAGGGCGAGGAGGGCCGCGATGCCGAGCGCGAACACCAAGGCTGCTGTGGCGATCCACCGCTTCCCTTCTCCCTGGGGGAGAAGGTGCCCGGAGGGCGGATGGGGGGCATCCTGTCCGCGCAATTCGCCGTCGAGCGTGCCCCTCACCCGGCGGCTTCGCCGCCACCCTCTCCCCAAGGGAGAGGGCAAAAGCGAGCGAAGCGGCGACAACATAAGAACCCTCCCCGTCGCTAGATGGGGGAGGGCAGGGTGGGGGCGACGCCTGCACCCGGCCCTCCCCCCTTCCGCTTCGCGACACGGGGGAGGGAGAGCGCGTTGCGACGCGCCGTCACTTTGCCGTCACCGTGGTCCGGGTGGTGGCCGTCCGGCCCATGAAGCCGGGCCTGTACATGTCTTCGACCACCGCCCCGGGCAGCGTGTAGCTGCCGGGAACGACGGCGCGGACGACATAGGCCAGGGTGAAGCTGCGGGTCGGCGAGCGGTCGTCCCACCAGTAGGTGTAGGCGGGCCGGCCGATATCGAAGGCGGCGACCAGACGATCGTCCCTTGCCTCGCGGGTGCGGGCCAGCGAGATTTCCCCGAGGAAGGAATAGGCCGAACCGCCATCCTCTCCGCGGCGAATCACTGCCTCGATCTCCCAGCCGGCGGGGATCAGGTCGATCAGCACCGCCTGGCGATAGACGTCGTCGCGCGCCGTCGCCTCGATCTTCACGATCATGCGGCCGTGCTGGTCGAGGCCGGCCGGATCGAGCGACTCCCCGTCCATGCCGAAGAAGGTCTTCGCCACCTTGAAGCCGGCATCCAGCGCCGGCGGGGCCTCGCGCGGCGCGCCGTGGATCGAAACCGTGCGATAGGCATCGCGGCCCGACTGGTTGGTCACAGCGAAGCCCGCCGCGATTTCCCGCTCGCCCGGGCGGAACGAATGGGCCCCCTTGGCGGTGACGCGTTCGATGCCGTTCGCAGCGAGGGTCAGGTCGCCTTCGCGCAGCATCGCCGCGGCCGCGCGGGTCAGCCACAGCTTTTCCTGCGTGGTCGCCGCCTCGGGCGACTTCTTCAGCCGCGCCAGCGCGTCGAACAGAGGCTGGCGGTCGATCGGCGCATTGCTCTCCACCGCCAGTGCCAGCGCCCCGGCGGCGTCGCGCAGCGCCGATCCGTAGTAGTCGGATCGGATGGTCTGCCCGATCGCCGCCTGCGACGCCTTGAAGGCGTTGGCGGCGCGCGTGCGGTCGCCGGCATGGCCGAGTGCGGCGCCCAGCATCGCCGGGGCCAGCGCACCCCTCATGGCGCCGAGCGATACGTCGTGCATCTGCCGGAGCAGACCGATATCCGCCGTGCCGGCGCGGGCCAGCGCGGCCAGCGCATAGGACCGGTCGGCCAGCGTCAGGGCGGCTCGCATCTGCTGGTCGGCGTAGTTGCCGGAGGAGTCGCGACCCAGCCGTTCGAGCCGGGCCAGGCCGAGCCGGATGGCGTTGTCGGGCACCACATAGCCCGCCTCCTTCGCGCGCAGCAGCAGCTCGATCGCCATGGTTTCGACCCAGGGCCAGGCGGCCTCGTCGCCGTTCCGCCACAGGCCGATGGTGCCGGCGGCGTCCTGGCGGTCGAGAATGGTGTCGACCGCCTTCTGTACCTCGGCCCGGCCGTCGCCCTCGCTGCGCTGCATCGCCTTGTCGGCGAGCGCGGCGAGCTCGGGCGCCATCACCAGCGGCAGGGCGCGGCTGGTGATCTGTTCGGTGCAGCCGTAAGGATAGCGGTCGAGCGACTGCAGCAGCCCTGCCACGTCGATGCCGCGCACGGTGGAGTAGTTCACCGCGACGGAGGCGGAACCCGCCTCGAAGGCCTGCAGCAGGTTCGGATCGAAGCGATAGCCGGCGCCGTTCGCCTGCACCCCTTCCTGTTCCAGGGTGATCGGATAGTGCGGCGACCGGACGGCGATCTGCCATTCGCGCTTGAACGACAGGTTGTCGGGCCCGCTCGCCGTCATGGTGACGGTGCCGATGCCGGCGCCCGTGGCCTCCAGCGGCAGGGCCTCGATCCTCCGGTCGTTGGGCGCCAGCGTGTAGACGAAGGCGGTGTCGAGCCCGAGCGAGATCGGTCCGCTGGTGGCAAAGGTGAGGCGGTACTCGCCGGCCGGTCCCTCCACGTTGTGCGCCAGCACGGTCATGCGGCTCTTGTCGCGGGGCGCCAGGAAGCGGGGGAAGGCCGCGTCGGCCACCAGCGGATGGCGGACGGTGATCTTCCCTTCGCCCCTGCCGACCTTGGTCTTGCCGTAGGCCACCGCCATCAGACGCAACTGGCCGACGAAGTCGGGCACGTCGAGACCGACGGTCACCTTGCCGTCGGCGCCGACGGCGACCGGGCCGGAGAACAGCGCCACCGACTTGGTCGGCACCACGGGCAGGCCGGCACCGCCGATATCGCCGCCGGAGCGGATGCGCCCGGCTGCGGCGGCCTTACCGTCCAGCAGGCGGCCGTAGTCGTCGCGCATGTCGACGCCGAGCCGCCGCTTGCCGAAATAGTGCTTGGCGGGATCGGGAGAGGCGAAGCGGGTGAGCTGCAGGATGCCCTCGTCCACCGCCGCCAGCGTGACATAGGCCTGCTCGCCGGCGGCAAGGCCGGTGACGGTCAATGGCACCTCCAGTTTCCGCTCCGGCCGCATCTTCTCCGCTGCGCCGATCTCGACGGCGAGCGTGCGCGGTGCGGTGTCGACACCGACCCAGGCGACACCGACCGCGCGCACCGGGTCGCGCGGTCGGCCCTCGGCCAGCGGCCGGTACCAGGTCGCCAGCACATAGGCGCCCGGTCCCCAGCCTTCCCCGACATCGATATCGAAGCCCGCGCCCTCCGCCGGGACGGGGAAGCTGCGCGTCTCAATGACGCGGTCGGTCGCGACAGCGATCTGAACCTCGCCCGGACCCGGCGGTACGACCTTCAGCTTGGCCTTCTCCCCCAGCGCATAGGCGGGCTTCTCGACCAGGAGTTCCACCTTGTCGGGGACATCATCCGCGCTGGCGGTCGGGGCCCATCCGGCGCGGAAGCGGAAACTGGACGCGGCACCCGAGGCGGGATCCTGCACCTCCAACCGGAACCGGCCCCAATCGACGCGTTCCCTGATGGCGAAGGGCGCATCGGCGGCGAGGTTGGCCACGCCCTCGGTGAGCAGACGGTCGCGGGCGACCGAGCGCCAGGTCCACTGGCCGCCTTCGCGGTACCAGGTGTAGTCGACCAGTTCCCGGTACAGGCGCCAGCGCACGCCAGCCCTGCCGACAGGGTTGCCCTCGGCATCGAAGGCGGCGAGATCGAGCGCGGCTTCCCCGCTCTCCTGCACCCGCTTGTCCTTGAAGGCCGGCCGGATGCCGATCAGCGTGTCGCGGTTGGCGAAGGGCACGCTCAGGCGATCCTGGACGACGCGGCCGGAGGGCTCGAACACGCCCACCACCACCTCCCCCTTGAGCGGCAGCGTGACGGTGGGCAGTGCCTTCAGGCTGCCCGTCGCCGTCGCCTTGCCCTCGGCGTCGGTGGTTTCCACGTCGAGGGCCACGCTCTCCTCCACGAACTTGTCGTCCTCGCGGCCGAACTGCCAGTCCTTGAGGGCCGGGAAAGGTTGGCGGTCGGGCACCAGCCGTACCTCGGCCTCGGCGGCGAGGTCGGCCGCCGGCGCGCCGTACAGGAACAGGCCTTCGATGCCGACCTCGACCTTGTCTTCCGGCTTCAGCCGCTTTGCCGCCATGCTGGCGGTGACCTTCAGCCGCTCCGGCACGAAGTCCTGCACGTCGAACTCGATCCGGCCCACGGGCCCGGCCTTCGGGTCCACATGCGCAGCCACCGACCACATGCCGCGCGAGGCATTGGCGGGCAGCACGAAGGTCTGGCGATAGGCGCCCTGGGCCTGCGGCGGGACCGCGACGCGGCGGAACTCCTGCCCGTTCGGACGCGACAGGATCAGGGTCAGCGGCAGCCCCTCCAGCGCCGTCACGGCGGGGTCGCGGGCCAGCGCCATCAGTTCCACGCTCTCGCCCGGGCGGTAGATGCCGCGGTCGGTGTAGAGGAAGGCGTCCACGGGCCCCGGCGCGGGCCGACCGCCGACGCCCCGGTCGGAAAGGTCGAAGGCGGCCCGCTTCAGGTCCAGCACGGTGAAGTCGCCACCCTGTCCGAAGGCCATGACGACGCTGGCCGCGGCGCCGGCGGCCCCTCGCAGCAGTCCGGCGGCGAAGACGGCCTTGCCTTGCGCGTCGGTCTTCTGGCGCGACAGCTCCTCGTTGCTCTGGGCGAAGAGGCCGAGCTCGAGCCCCTCGATCGGCTTGGCGGATTCCAGCGAGCGGGCGAAGACGGTCAGACCGTCGCGCCCCTGATAGGTGGTCAGTGCGATATCCGTCTCGACGATCAGCCGGGCGGCGAAGGGCGCCCGATAGTCGTCCGAGGATTCATCCTCGTATTCGTAGTCGTCGTCGGCTGTCGTCTCCGCCGCGCCGGGCAGGCTGAAGCTGCCGGGCTTGCTGACCGCGACGACATAGGCGCCGGGCTTTCTCTCCTTCACCGCCTCGGCGATCGGGAAGGCGGTGACCACGCGCTGGTTCGCCTTGCGCTCCACATCCATCGTTCCGCGCCAGACGAGGGTGAGGCCGGAGGCGGCATAGCGCAGGCTGTAGCGGCTGATCGACTGGCCGGTGGCGATCTCGCCCTTCTTCAGGGGCAGCGCGCGCTCGCCCAGGCGGAAGACGTGCACGTCGACCCTGTCGAGGTTGATCGTCTCGATGGCGAGGCCGCTCGCCCCCTGGCGCGGCAGCACGAAGCCGGAACCGGCGATGGCGATCTGGGCCGGTCGTTCAGACAGGCCGACGGGAACCGTTTCCGGCTGCTGCGTGCGGGCGCCGGAGGCGGCCGGCATGCCGGCACGGATGGTGACGTTGTACTCGGCCCCGTAGCCGAGGCCGGCGAGGCACAGCCGGTCTCCATCGACGCGGACCGACCAGTTGGCCGCACGGGCCCCGAGGTCGAGGAAGTCGCGATAGTTGGTGGCGGGCTGCAGCGCCTGGTTGAAGCGAAGGCAGGCCTCCTGCGGGTCGCGGTCGTACTCGACGCTGAGGCCGGCGAAGGCGAGGTCCCGCGGCGGGGCAGGCTGCGGGACGGACGGCGGCTGCGGGGCGGGTTGCGGCGTGGCGGCGACCGGGGTCGGAGCCTGCGGCGCCTGTGGTAACGGTGAAGGCTGGCTGAGCGATGGAGCAGGCGCCGGCGCCGGCGGAGGGGCTTGCGGGCGCAGGAAATACGCTGCGGCTCCCGCCGCGACGAGGACGGGGAGGGCGAACAGCAGCACCTTGCGCATGACGCGGGGCTCTCTTTCTGGAGACAACCGATCGTAGCGGCCGGATTATGGCAGCTTCGCGGCGATTCGCTCATTCGGCTTGGCAAACCGATGATTTTCCGGCACGAATCGCGGCCGCCGGTGGGGGCGCGCGACAGAAGATTCACGAGTGCAGGGTCGGACTGCCAGGCGCGCATCCCGGAGGCTACAGCCCCAGGAGGATTGTCCCGTGACGACGGTCGGCCACGACAGCCTGAAGACCCGCAAGAAGCTCAAGGTCGGAACCAAGACCTACGACTACTTTTCGCTCGATGCCGCGGCGAAGGCATTGAAGGTCGACTTCTCGCGCCTGCCTTTCTCCATGAAGGTTCTGCTCGAGAACCTGCTTCGACACGAGAACGGCACCACGGTGACCGTGGCCGACATCAAGGCGATCAACGGCTGGCTCAGGAAGAAGTCCTCGGACCGCGAGATCGCCTTCCGCCCGGCCCGCGTGCTGATGCAGGATTTCACCGGCGTTCCGGCCGTGGTCGACCTCGCCGCCATGCGCGACGCCATGGCCGCCAAGGGCGGTGATCCGAACAAGATCAACCCGCTGTCCCCCGTCGACCTCGTCATCGACCACTCGGTCCAGGTCGATGTCTACGGCACGGCCGGCGCCTTCAAGCAGAACGTGAAGCTCGAATACGACCGCAACGGCGAGCGTTACGCCTTCCTGCGCTGGGGCCAGAAGGCTTTCGACAATTTCCGCGTCGTTCCCCCGGGCACCGGCATCTGTCACCAGGTGAATCTGGAATATCTGGCCCAGACCGTCTGGACCGCCAAGATCGGAAAGGCGGAGGTCGCCTATCCCGACACGCTGGTCGGCACCGACAGCCACACCACCATGGTGAACGGCATGGCGGTGCTCGGCTGGGGCGTCGGCGGGATCGAGGCCGAGGCCGCGATGCTGGGCCAGCCGATCTCGATGCTGATCCCGGAAGTGATCGGCTTCAAGCTGACCGGCAAGCTGCGCGAGGGCACCACCGCCACCGACCTCGTGCTCACCGTGACGCAGATGCTGCGCAAGAAGGGCGTGGTCAACAAGTTCGTCGAATTCTACGGCCCCGGCCTCGACGACCTGCCGCTCGCCGACCGCGCCACCATCGCCAACATGGCGCCGGAATACGGCGCCACCTGCGGCTTCTTCCCGATCGACGCGGAAACCATCCGCTTCCTGAAGAACTCCGGCCGTTCGGCGGCGCGCATCGCGCTCGTCGAGGCCTATGCCAAGAAGCAGGGTCTGTGGCGCGGGCCGAAGTCGCCCGATCCGGTCTTCACCGACACGCTCGCGCTCGACCTGTCGACGGTCGAACCCTCGATGGCCGGCCCCTCGCGCCCCGAGGGCCGCGTGGCCCTCTCGGGCGTGCCGGCGGCCTTCAAGGCGGCTCTGCCGGCGCTGTCCAAGGCCGCGGCCGATGCCAGCGTTCCGGTGGAAGGCACCAAGTACAAGCTCGGCCAGGGCGACGTCGTCATCGCCGCCATCACCTCCTGCACCAACACCTCGAACCCCTCGGTCATGCTCGGCGCCGGCCTCGTCGCCCGCAACGCCGCGAGGCTCGGCATGAAGGTGAAGCCCTGGGTGAAGACCTCGCTTGCCCCCGGCTCGCAGGTCGTGAGCGAGTACCTGGCGAAGGCCGGGGTGGACAAGGATCTCGCCAAGCTCGGGTTCAACCTGGTCGGCTACGGCTGCACCACCTGCATCGGCAATTCCGGCCCGCTGTCCGACCCGATCACCAATGCGATCCGCGGCGGCGATCTCGCGGTCTGCTCCGTGCTGTCGGGCAACCGCAACTTCGAGGCCCGCGTGCATCAGGAAGTGCGCGCGAACTGGCTCGCCTCGCCCATGCTGGTCGTGGTCTATGCGCTGGCCGGCAATCTCAACATCGACATCACCAAGGAGCCGATCGGTACCGACCGCAAGGGCAAGCCGGTCTATCTGAAGGACATCTGGCCCTCGAACAAGGAGATCGCCGACACGGTCAGGAAGTGCGTGACCGCGCCGATGTTCAAGTCCCGCTACAAGGACGTCTTCGCGGGCGACTCCTTCTGGAAGAAGGTGAAAACCGGCACCGGCCTCACCTACAACTGGGACAAGAAGAGCACCTACGTCCAGAACCCGCCCTATTTCGAGGGCATGCCGGTCACCCCGCCCGGTTTCGGCGACATCAAGGGTGCCCGCGTGCTCGCGGTCTTCGGCGACAAGATCACCACCGACCACATTTCGCCCGCCGGCGGCATCCGCAAGACGGTGCCGGCGGGTCTCTACTTGGTGGAGCACGGGGTGGATCCGGTCGACTTCAACCAGTACGGGGCGCGGCGCGGCAATCACGAGGTCATGATGCGCGGCACCTTCGCCAATGTCCGCATCAAGAACGAGATGATGGGCGCGGGCCACGAGGGTGGCGATACCCTGTTCCAGCCTTCTGGCGAGAAGATGACGATCTACGACGCGGCGATGCGCTACAAGGCGGAGAATACGCCGCTCGTCATCTTCGCCGGCCAGGAATACGGCAATGGCTCCTCCCGCGACTGGGCGGCCAAGGGCACGGTTCTGCTCGGCGTCAAGGCCGTGGTGGTCGAGAGCTTCGAGCGCATCCACCGCTCCAACCTGGTCGGGATGGGAGTGTTGCCGCTGCAGTTCCCGGAAGGCGTCACCCGCAAGACGCTCGGCCTCGACGGGACCGAGGTGATCGACATCGAAGGGATCGGTGGCGGGATCAAGCCGCGTCAGGACGTGCCGATGACCATCACGCGCAAGGACGGCTCCAAGCAGAAGGTCGTGCTGAAGTGCCGTATCGATACGCTGGACGAGGTCGAGTACTACAAGAACGGCGGCATCCTGCATTACGTGCTGCGTAACCTGATGGGATCGGGCCCGGCCAGGAAGGCCGCCTGATCGAGGCCGCCGGACGATCAGGCCGGCCGGGCGTACCGGCCGGCCTTTTCTTCGCCTGCCCCGAGGGTTCGGGACTTGGCCGGCGCGATTGCGAACCAGTTGCGTCAACCTCCGCATTCGTTGACACTGGCAACGATCGATCGTGCGATCGTGATCGCGTGTGGGGAGGGCTCATAAGAACGTGACTAGTGTCGGGGGAAGCCCGCTGCCAACAGTCGGGCGATGAAGCGCGCATTCACGCTGGCGGCGCTCGGCTTCCTGCTCGGCGCGGCCTCCGCCACCGCGGGAGACCGGCGTGCCCCGCTGGTCGTCGAACTGTTCACCAGCCAGGGCTGCAGTTCCTGTCCGACCGCCGACCGCATCTTCCGGGAACTCGTCGACCGGGGCGACGTGCTGGCGCTCGCCTTTCACGTGGACTACTGGGATCATCTCGGCTGGAAGGACACGCTCGCCACCCGGAAGGGGACCGCACGGCAGTACGCCTATCGCGAGAGCCTGCAGGAACGCATGGTGTTCACCCCCCAGATCGTCGTCGACGGGCGGGTTTCGGTCAGCGGCACCGACCGGGCCGCCGTGCTGGCCGTGCTCGAGAAGGAGCGCCAACGTCTTCCGGCCGGTTCGGGCATCGTTCCGCTGCTGATCGAAAGTCTTCCCCGGCCGGACGGCGGCATGGAGCTGCGTCTGCCCGCCTCGCCGGACCCGGGCGTCCGGCTTCCCGTCTGGCTGGTCGAGTATGACGACCGCCAGACGGTGACGATCGCGAAGGGCGAGAATGCCGGCGCCACCTATGTCTATCGCCATCCGGTGCGTGCCGTCCGCCGGATCGGCGAATGGACCGGCGAGGCGACCGAGATTTCCCTGCCTCCCGGTGGCGTCACGGCCGGGCGCGGCGCCGTCGTGCTGGCGCAGGAGGAGCGTGCCGGACCGATCCGGGCCGCCGGCAGACTGTCGCAGGCGCGTTGACGGCGGGGCTTCGCCCCGGCAGTTTCCGCCGCATGCATGTCGATGACGCCCTTTTGAGCCGCCGGCCGGTGGGTGGTTTCCGGCCGGAGCCGGGTCCGCGCGCCGGCAACATTCAGATCCTGACGATCATTATCGGACACCGATCGACATGACCGTCCTCGTCACCGGCGTCGCCGGCTTCATCGGATCCGCCGTCGCCGGCCGCCTGCTCGACCGGGGCGAGAAGGTCTTCGGCATCGATATCATCAACGACTACTACGCGGTATCGCTGAAGGAGGCGCGGCTCGCCCGCCTCACCGGGCGGAACGGCTTCCGCTTCGAGAAGGTCGATATCGCCGAGCCGGAACACCTTGCCGCCGCCGTTGCCGACGCCGGGGTCGACCGCATCGTCCACCTCGCCGCCCAGCCGGGCGTGCGCTACAGCCTGCAGCATCCCTTCGCCTATGCCCGCTCCAACCTGCTCGGGCATCTGTCGGTGCTGGAACTCTTCCGTCACCTGCCGGCCGGGACGCACCTCGTCTATGCCAGCTCCAGCTCGGTCTATGGCGGCAACAAGACCCTGCCGTTCTCCACCGCGGACCGGGTCGACGATCCCGTCTCGCTCTATGCCGCGACCAAGAAGGCGGACGAGCTGATGAGCCGCTCCTACGCCCATCTCTACCGCCTCCCGATGACGGGCTTGCGCTTCTTCACCGTCTACGGACCCTGGGGCCGGCCCGACATGGCGGTCTATGGCTTCACCCGCGACATCTTCGCCGGCCGGGAGATCGCCGTCTTCAACCACGGCGCCCTCAAGCGGGACTTCACCTATATCGAGGACATCGTGACGGGCGTGATCGCCGCCCTCGATCACCCGCCCGCCGATGCGGGCGAGGATTCACCCCCGCACCGCATCTACAACATCGGCAACAATCGGCCGGAAGCGGTGCCCTACCTGATCGAGCTGATCGAAAGGGCTTCGGGCCGGAAGGCGAAGATCCGCTACGAGCCGATGCAGCCCGGCGACGTGAAGGAGACCTACGCCGATATCGAGGATATCCGGCGCGACCTCGGCTTCCGCCCGACGACGCCGCTCGCAGTCGGCATTCCGAAGTTCGTCGACTGGTTCCGCGAGTTCCACAAGGACGAGATCGCATGAAGCCCGCGATGAAGATCGATCCGGCGGCGATCGAGATGCTGGTCCGCAACCACATCCCCCATTGCGGTGCGCTGGGCGTCCGGGTGGCCGAGGTGAAGGGCGAGCACATCGTGCTGCGGCTCGACTGGGACGAGCGGCTCGTCGGTCATCCCGATACCGGCGTGCTGCACGGCGGCGTCATCACGACCCTCATCGACACCGTCTGCGGCATGGCGGTACAGGCGAAGCTGCAGCGCTGGTCCACCATCGCGACGCTCGACCTGCGCATCGACTATCTGCGTCCCTCCACGCCCCGGAAGGAACTCCTGGCTGACGCCGTCTGCTACAAGCTGACGCGTCATATCGCCTTCGTCCGGGCCAAGGCCTGGAACGACGACGCGGCGGATCCGGTGGCGAATTGCGTGGCCACCTTCATGATCGACTCGACGCCGCGCGAGGGGAAGGCGGGCGGACAGCGAAAGGTTCGGTCATGACGCTCCCCGGGACCGGCATGACGCTCGAGGACAGCATTACCCGCGCCCGCGAGAGCGGCGATATGTCGGGCATGATGGATATCGTGCCCTACTATCGGTTCCTCGGGCTGGGCATCGATCTCGACGACAAGGGCCCCATGTGCCGGCTGCCCGGCGCGGACAACCTGATCGGCAATCCGATGCTGCCGGCGATCCATGGCGGGGTGATCGGCGCTCTCCTCGAGGCCACCGGCATCGTGCACCTGATCTGGGCCCGGGAAACCTCCAGCCTGCCGAAGATCATCAACATCACCGTCGAATACCTGCGCTCGGCGCGCAAGGTCGAGACCTTCGCCCAGGCCGAGGTCACCAAGCTCGGCCGCCGCGTCGCCAATGTGCAGATCCGGGCCTGGCAGGACGATCGGGACAAGCCCGTCGCTTCCGCCAACGCGCTGTTCCTGTTGACCTGAGGGCTCGACAGGTCGCGTCCGCCGACCCATATGACCTGGAACCATTCCAAGGTGTCCTGATGACCATCGATCCCCGCCTCGCCGACCTGCCGACCTGGAACCTGGCCGATCTCTATCCAGGGCCGGAATCGGCGGAACTGAAGCGCGATCTGGAGCGGGGCGAGCGCGAGGCGAAGGCGCTCGAGGATCGCTACAAGGGCAAGGTGGCCGCGCTCGACGGTGCCGGTCTCGCGGAGGCCATCGCCGCCTACGAGAAGCTGGAAGACCGCCTGAGACGCGTGATGTCCTACGCCTCGCTCCTGCACGCGGGCGACATGAACGATCCCGAGATCGGCCGGTTCTACCAGTCGATGAACGAGAAGGTGACCGAGATCGCCGGCCACGTGCTGTTCCTGCGGCTGGAGATCAACCGGTTGGACGATGCCCAGCTCGACCGGATGCTGAAGGTGCCCGCGCTCGCGCACTACGCGCCCTGGCTGCGCGACGTCCGGGTCTGGCGGCCGCATGAGCTGTCCGACGAGATGGAGAAGCTGCTGCTGGAGAAGTCGGTGGCCGGCCGCAGCGCCTGGAACCGCCTGTTCGACGAGACGGTGGCGGGCCTGCGCTTCAGCGTCCGCGATCGCGAGATGGGGATGGAGGAGGCGCTGCACCTCCTCTCCGATGCCGACCGCTCGCTGCGCCGCGATGCGGCGAAAAGCCTGTCGGAAGTCTTCGCCAGGAATGTCCGCCTCTTCGCCCTCATCATCAACACGCTGATGAAGGACAAGGAGATCGAGGATCGCTGGCGGAAATACGGGTCCTCCACCGCCTCGCGCCACCTGTCGAACCAGGTCGATGCCGCCGTGGTCGACGCGCTGGAGCAGTCGGTGCGCGATTCCTTCCCGAGGATCTCGCATCGCTACTACGCCCTGAAGGCGAAGTGGCTGGGGCTGGAGAAGCTCGAATACTACGACCGCAACGCACCGCTGCCCGAAGCCGAGGACAAGCTCATCGCCTGGCCGGAAGCCCGGGACATGGTGCTGAACGCCTATGCCAAGTTCTCCCCCGAACTGGCCAAGGTGGGGCAGAAATTCTTCGACAACGATTGGATCGATGTGCCGGCGCGCCCAGGCAAGGCCTCCGGCGCCTTTGCGCACCCGACGGTGCCGAGCGCGCATCCCTATCTGCTCCTGAACTACCAGGGCAAGACGCGCGACGTGATGACCTTGGCACACGAGCTCGGCCACGGCGTGCACCAGGTGCTGGCGGCGAAGCAGGGCCCGCTGATGGCCGACACGCCGCTGACGCTCGCCGAGACCGCGTCGGTCTTCGGCGAGCAGCTCACCTTCCGTGCGCTGCTGGCGGCCGAGACCGATCCGGCGCGCAAGCGCGCGCTGCTCGCCTCCAAGGTGGAGGACATGATCAACACCGTGGTCCGCCAGATCGCCTTCTACCGATTCGAGCAGCGCCTGCACGCCGAGCGGAAGGAAGCGGAGCTGACCCCCGACCGCATCTCCGAGATCTGGATGGAAGTGCAGGGGGAGAGCCTCGGACCGGCGATCAACCTGCCCGAGGAGTACAAGGTCTACTGGACCTATATCTCCCACTTCGTGCACTCGCCCTTCTACGTCTACGCCTATGCCTTCGGGGACTGCCTGGTCAACGCGCTCTACGGTGCCTACCAGGAGAAGCCGGAGGGCTTCGAGGCGAAGTATCTCGACATGCTCGCCGCCGGCGGCACGCTCCGGCACAGGGAACTGCTGGCGCCCTTCGGCCTCGACGCCACCGATCCGGCGTTCTGGCAGAAGGGCCTCGACGTCATCTCCGGCTTCATCGACGAGCTGGAGCGGACGTGAGCGCCTATCGCGAGCTGGAGAGCCGCTTCCGCCGCATCTCCGCCCTCTCCGGCGCGCTCGGCATCCTGGAATGGGACAATTCCACCATGATGCCGCCGGGTGGCGCCGAGGCGCGGGCGGAACAACTGGCGACGCTCGGTGTGCTGCGGCACGAGTTGCTGACGGCGCCTCAGCTCGACGAACTGTCGCTCCGCGCCGAGAACGAGAACCTCGACGACTGGCAGCGCGCCAACCTGCGCGAGATGCGCCGCGCGCGCCTGCATGCGAGCGCCTTGCCGGCGGATCTGGTCGAGCGCCGCTCGATGGCGGCTTCCGCCTGCGAGATGCTGTGGCGCGAGGCCAAGGCGAAGCGCGACTTCAGGCTCCTGGCCCCGAAGCTCGCCGAACTCCTGTCGCTGACCCGTGAGGCCGCCGCTGCCAAGGCCTCGGCATTCAATTGCGCCCCCTACGACGCGCTGCTCGACGAATACGAGCCCGGCGCGCGCGAAGCCGAGATCACGCCGATCTTCGACGACCTCGCCGCCTTCCTGCCCGGCTTCATCGCCGAGGCGCTTGAGCACCAGGGCAGGATGCCTGAACCGCTGCCGCTGGAGGGCCCCTTCGCGGTGGAACAGCAGCGCGCCCTCGGCCTCGACCTGATGACCGCGCTCGGCTTCGCCTTCGATCGCGGCCGCCTCGACGTTTCCCTGCATCCCTTCACCGGCGGCGGCCCGGACGACGTCCGCATCACCACCCGCTACGAGACGACGGATTTCTTTCGCTCGCTGATGGGCGTGCTGCACGAGACCGGGCATGCGCTCTACGAACTCGGCCTGCCGGAAGGCTGGACGCGCCAGCCGGTCGGCCAGTCGCGCGGCATGGTGCTGCATGAATCGCAGTCGCTGCTGATCGAGATGCAGGTCTGCCGTGGCGATGCCTTCCTGGGCTTCGCCGCGCCCAGGATCGCTTCCGCCTTCGGGCGTTCCGGCCCGGCCTACGAAGCGGCGAACCTCGCGCGGCATTCGCGGCGCGTCGCCCGCGGCTTCATCCGCGTCGACGCGGACGAGGCGACCTATCCTCTCCACGTCATCCTCCGCTTCCGCCTGGAACGCGCCATGCTCGCGGGCGACCTGAAGGTCGACGACCTGCCGGCCGCCTGGAACGAGGGCATGCGCGAGTTCCTCGGCGTCACGCCGCCGGACGATGCGTTGGGCTGCCTGCAGGACATCCACTGGCCCTCCGGCGGCTTCGGCTATTTCCCGACCTATACCTTGGGCGCGCTGACCGCTGCCCAGCTTTACGCCGCGGCAAGGAAGGCGGATGCGGCCATCGAACCCGCGATCGCCAAGGGCGACTTCGCGCCGCTCTTGGGCTGGCTCAGGAAGCACGTGCACGGCCAAGGCTCACGCCTCTCGACCACCGAGATCGTGACGGCCGCCACCGGCGCACCGCTCAGCACCGCGGCCTTCAAGACGCATCTGAAGAGCCGGTATCTGGACTGATCCGGAGTGGCCAGCTTCGACTTCGTCGCCGTCGAGGAAGACCAGCCCGGCCCGAAGTGGCAGGGCCGGTTCGGTCGTTGCGCGACGCCCTATCTCCTCTGGATCGCCCGCGAGGATCCGGCGCGGCGCCCCTCGCTCGGCGACTGCCGTGCAGGCCTCGAACGGCACATGCCGCAGATGCTGCCCGTCTATGAGCGCCTGTGCGACTTGGTCGGCCCGGACGAAACCGCGCGGCGGCTGCTCAGCCAGTGGAACCCGCCGCCGCTCTTCGCCGGCTGCAGCGTGATGGTGGCACCGGGGGCGGAGCCCGTCCTCATCCGCAACTACGATTTCACGCCCGACTTCTTCGAAGGCACCATCCTCAAAAGCCGCTGGACCGGCGGGCAGGGGGCGGTGATCGCGCTGTCGGAAGGGCTGTCCGGCGTGCTCGACGGCATGAACGAGGCGGGCCTCGCCGTGGCGCTCACCTTCGGCGGCCGGCCCGCGGTGGGGGAGGGGTTCTCCATCCCCATCATCCTGCGTTACGTGCTGGAAACCTGCACCGATGTGCCGGCGGCGGTGGAGGTGCTGCGCCGCATCCCCTGCGCCATGGCGCAGAACGTGCTCCTGCTCGACCGCGCCGGGCGGCACTCGGTCGCCTGGCTCGGCCCCGACCGGCCGGCCGAGTTTGCCGCAATGCCTCTCACCACCAACCACCAGCGAACGGTGGAGTGGCTCGACTCGGCCCGCTTCAGCCAGACGGTGGAGCGCGCCGCCCGCCTCGCCGAGCTCCGGAAGCAGGCCAGGACACCGGAACAGCTCATTGCCGACTTCCACCGCCCGCCCTTGTTCCGTAGCGACTATGCCCGCGGCCTGGGCACGCTCTACACGGCGGCCTACTATCCCGCCTCCGGCCGGGTCGATTTCCTCTGGCCGGGCCAGCCGCCGCTCTACCAGTCCTTCGCCGCCTTCACCGAGACCAGCCGCACGGTTGATTTCCGCCAGGACCCGGCCTAGAACCCGCGCCCTCCGGCGAAAGGCGTCACGCGATGGTCGACTCGGTGCATCTGATCCGGCATGGCCAGTCCACCTTCAACCTGGCCTATGCCGAGACCGGCGTCGACCCGATGCATATCGATGCGCGGCTGACGCCCACGGGCGAGAACCAGGTGAAGATGCTGGCCCAGGTGCTGCGCCAGCACGACTACGACCTGATCGTCACCTCGCCCTTCACCCGCGCCATCCAGACCACCATGGGTGTGTTCAAGGGCCGCAAGACTCCGATCCTGGTCGAGGCGGGACATCGTGAATGGCTGGAGGCGAGCTGCGACGTCGGCCGTCCGATCAGCGAGCTGGCGGTCGAGTTCCCGCATCTCGACTTCACGCACCTGCCCGATGTCTGGTGGCACCAGGGTCCAAAGAACAGCGCGGGTCTGCCGCTGGAACCGCGCGAGGTGTTCATGCAGCGCGTGCAGGGCTTCGCCGCGTGGCTGCGGGCGCGGCCCGAGGACCGCATCGCCGTGGTCGGCCACGGCACCTTCTTCTCCCAGCTCTGCGGCCGCTTTCTGGCGAACTGCGAGATGGCCCCCTGGGACCCGAGGAAGAATCCCTAGAACATCCCTTCCAGCAGCTTCGGCTTCTTCTTCCGCGGCCGTTCCCACATCACCCCGGGATAGCCTTTCAGCGGCACCAGCGCCTCGCCCCGCCAGGTCCAGTCGGCCTGCTCCTCGAGGTTCATGTGATAGCGCGTCTCGCGGCCCGTCCGGGTTGTGAAGAGGGCACGGGGAATATTGATCATGCTGGGCGAATGCGCCCGCTCGTAGGTCAAGGGCGTGCCGCAGCGCGAACAGAAGCCGCGCACGCTCCGCTCCTTCGCATCCTCGAAGCGGGTGATCGCGTCCTCGCCCTTCAGGATGCGGAACCGGCTCTTGTAGCTCCCCACATAGGTCGCATAGGCGCAACCCTGCGCCCGGCGGCTGCGGCTGGAATGATCGTGCCAGGCCCAGCGCGCCGGCACGTCGATCTCGAGCCGCACGGCGCCGCAGGTGCATTCGCCCACCGCCTGGACGGCTGAGGCCTTGGGTTTCGGCGGCTTGGCCTCACCTTCGCCCCTCATGGCCCGAACAGGCTGATGCCTTCCTGTTCCAGCGCGCGCTTCACCGCCGGCCGCTCGACCATCCGCTTCACATAGGCGGTCCAGTGCGGGAAGGTCGTCTCGTTCACCGCCTCGCCGGCGCGCCAGCCCCAGCGGTAGAGGACGAGGAACATCGGGTCGCCGATGCTGAACACCTCGCCGGCGGCGTACGGGTGGTCCTTGAACCAGGCCTCGATCTCGCCCTGGTGCTTCCTGATGCGAAGGATGGCGGTCTCGCGCAAGGGCCCGAAATCCTCCTTCCGCTCCAGGAAACGTTCCGACCGCCAGAGCGTGGCGAAGGCGGTATGCGCGGTGTTGGTCTGCCACACCGCCCATTCCAGCGCCTTGGCCAGCGCCTTCGGGTCCTTCGGCAGGAGGTTCGCGCCCGGTGCCCGCTCGGCGAGATAGAGCATGATGGCGGTGTTCTCGGTCATCACCCAGTCGTCGGAGGCGAGGGCGGGGATGTAGCCGCGCGGATTGACGGCCAGATACTCGGGCTTCCAGTTCGAGCGGTCGGCGACCGGCACGGAGACCAGCTCATAGGCGGCACCCACTTCCTCCAGCACCACATGGGCGGCGAAGGAACAGGCACCGGGGCTGTAGAAAAGCTTCACGAAACTGTCTCCCTTGTGGATTCGTCGCCCCCGACGATATCGCTATGCTGCCCGCTCCGGCAGGGGAGTCTGGAGGATTGCGGATGAAGCCTTGGATCTTCGGCGCTCTCGCGCTTGCGCTGTCGGGTGCGGCGGCGGCGCAGGACTGCCCGGCCAATATCCGCCTCTATGGCGAGACCACGCTGCCGCACCGGATGGACTACGGGGGGACCGTCGTCGGCGGCCTCTCCGGCCTCGCCTTCGATCCGGCCACCGGCAGCTATCTGGCGCTCTCCGACGACCGCTCGGAACTCGGACCGGCGCGGTTCTACCGGCTGAAGCTCGACCTCGGCGCACCGGGCCGGATCGCGGTGCAGGTGACCGGCGTCGTCACGCTGAAACAACCCGACGGCAGTCACTATCCACCGAAGGCGGTCGACCCGGAAGCCCTCGCCGTGCTGCCGGGGGGAGAAATCCTGTGGTCGACGGAGGCGCACCCGGCCGACAAGGCCGATGTGGCGCTGATCCTCTCCGACCGGGAGGGAAGGGAGCTGCGCCGCCTGCCGCTGCCCGCGCGCTACCAGACCGACGGCGCCGGCACGCGGGGCAGCCGCGACAATCTCGGTCTCGAAGGCATCGCCCTGATGCCCGACGGCGGGACGCTCGCCCTCGCCTTCGAGAACGCGCTGGTCCAGGACGGGCCCGCCGCCTCGCTGCAGTCGGAAAGCCCCACCCGTGTCGCGCTGATCGATCTCGCCGCGGGCGCGGTGAAGCGCGAGCTGATCGTCATGGTGGGCCGCATCCCTGAGGCGCCGGCCGAGGGCGCGCGCGGCGCTCCCGACAACGGCATTTCCGAGATACTGGCCCTGGACGAGCGAACCCTGCTGGTGCAGGAACGCGCCTTCATCCCCGGCCGGGGCAACGTCATCCGCCTCTACAAGGTGAACACGGCCCTGGGCACCGACGTGAAAGGCATCGACAGCCTGCGCGGCCAGGCGGTGGTGGCGGCGCCTAAGGAGCTCTTCCTCGACTTCGCCTGCCTCGACACCAAGCTCGACAATTTCGAGGGCCTCGCCTGGGGACCGACGCTCCCGAACGGCAACCGCAGCATCCTCGCCGTCTCCGACGACAATTTCTCGCAGCGGCAGGCGACCAAGGTCCTGCTGATCGAGGTGGGGAAGTAGAGCGCCCTCAGCCCTTCTTCTGCAGCTCCGGCACGTCGTCCTCGTTCCAGAAGTTGAGCTCGATCATCACGCCGTCGGGGTCGCGCACGAAGACCTGCTGCAGCGGGCGGGCCGGCACCTTGCGCACGTCGAAGGGCAGGCCGTCCTTCTTGATCTGGTCGATGGTGCCGCGGATGTCGGAGCAGTTGATGGCGACATGGTCGATGGCGCCGCCGCCATGCGCGTCCCGCCCGCTTTCCGCCACCAGGTGCAGGATCGCCTTCTCGCCGGCATAGAGCCAGGCGCCGGGAAAGTTGAACGGCGGCCGGTCGCCGGCCTTCAGGCCCACATAGCGCTCGTAGAAGCGCACCGTGGCGTCCAGGTCCTTGCAGAAGACGTTCCAGTGGTCGAGCGAGAGCGCGGGCATCGCCAATCCTTCTCCTTGTCGGCCTCCTCGTCGGGCGCAGAGCCTAGCGCGGCCCCGCCCGCCCGTCACCCGATCACGCCGGCCGCGCGCAGGCGGGCGATCTCCGCCGCGTCATAGCCGGCCCCGGCCAGCACCGCGTCCGTCTGCTCGCCGAGCGCCGGCGGCGGGCGGCTGTCGTCCACCGGGGTGTCGGAGAAGCGGTAGTTCGAGCCGATGATGCGGAGCTCCCCGACCTTGCCGTGGCGATAGGTCTTCAGCATGCCGCGCCTGACCACCTCCGGCTCGTCCAGCGCCTCGGCCATGTCGCGGATCGGCCCGGCGGGAAACCGGCGGAGCTTCGCCGCCCAGTTCTCCTTGGTGTCGGTGACCAGCACCTCCTCCATCAGCGCATAGAGCGCCGCCTTGTTGCGCACCCGGTCGGCGAGCTTGGCGAAGCGGGGATCGGCCGCCCATTCCGGGTGGCCGAGCGTCGCGCACAGGCCCTCGAACAGCTTCTGGTTGGCGGCGGCGATGTAGATCCGTCCGTTCGCGGTACGGAAGGAATTGTTGGGGGCGGAGGCGAAGTGCCCGTTGCCGCCGCGCCTCGGCACCTCTCCCGAGGAGAGGTAGTAGGAGCCGAGATTGCCGAGCGAGGCCAGCGCGGTGTCGTAGAGCGCGAGGTCGATATGCTGGCCGCGCCCCGTGTCGCGGCGGGCATAGAGCGCGGCGGTGATCGCGGCGACGGCATGGATGCCCGTCATCGTGTCGACGATGGCGATGCCATGGCGCAGGCCCTCGCCCTCCACCTCGCCGTTGACCGACATCATGCCCGATTCCGCCTGCAGCACCGGATCGTAGCCGGGCCGGTCGGCGAGCGGTCCCTCCTGCCCATAGGCGGAAATCGACGCGTAGATCAGCCTCGGATGGCGCGCGGCGAGGCTCGCATAGTCCAGGCCGTATTTCTTCAGGACCCCGGGGCGGAAGTTCTCCACCAGCACGTCGGCCGCCGACAGCAGCCGCTGCAGCACCGCCTGGCCCTCCGGCTTGGTGAAGTCGAGCGCCAGGCTCTTCTTGCCGCGGTTGTAGGTGATGAAGAAGTGGCTCTCGCCCTCGCCCGTGCCCGGGGCTCCGCCGATGCGGGGACCGGCGCCCTTGCGGGTATCGTCGCCGCCCTTGGGCTCCTCGATCTTGATCACCTCCGCCCCCATGTCGGCGAGCGTCTGGGTGCAGAGCGGCCCGGCGATCACGCGGGAGAAGTCGATGACGCGGATGCCGGTGAGCGGCGGCCTGCCCGACTGCGCCATGATCGGTTTCCTCCCTCGCTGTCTTCTACTTGCTCAGGCGGGTCCGGCCCGCCTAGGGCGCCTTGCGCCAGATCGGGCCGCGCGCCTTCACCGGATCGAGCAGCGACCAGTCGCCCTGTTCCACCACATGACCCTTGGGGAAGGGCGGGCGCGGCTCCTGGCCGAGCGAAATCATCACCCGGTCGTCGCGGTAGTAGCAGAGCAGGACCACACGGTTGAGCGCGAAGAGGGCGGCGCCCCCCTTCTCCTTCAGGCGCATCGCCACCTCCAACTGCCGCGCCGGGGCGAGGTCGGCGAAGGCGCCGCCGGAGAGTTCGGCGAGCAGCGCCAGCGTCGCCTTGGCGTCGTCGGTGTCGCGCTCCAGGCTCCTCAGGATGTCGGCGAAGATAAGCTCGTCGTCGGCGCCGGGGACGCCATAGGCGCTCGAGGCCGGGATCATGACGGCGGCGAGGGCGCGGAGGTCGCGCGCCTCGGCCGCGGAGAGGGGCGGGTAGGTCTTCATCGGCTGCGCCTCACTCGAACAGCGTGGCGTCGGCGAGGCGCCGCTTGATCCGGTCGGCGATGTACAGCGCCAGCGCCTGGATGGTCGAGGTCGGGTTCACCCCGCCGGAGGTGACCCAGATGCTGCCGTCGATGACGAAGAGGTTCTTCACGTCGTGCGCCCGGCCCCATTCGTTCACCACCGAACGCTCCGGATCGGTGCCCATGCGGGCGGTGCCCATCAGGTGCCAGCCGCCGTTCATGATCGGCCGCTCGGTCGAGATGCCCTTGGCCCCGGCCTCGGTCAGGATCTCGGTCGCCCGCGCGATACCGTGGTCCATCATCCTCAGGCTGTTCTCGGAGAGCGTGTAGTCGATCCTGGGCGCCGGGATGCCGTGCCCGTCCTTCAGCACGGGGTCGAGCGTCACCCGGTTGTGTTCCTCCGGCAGGTCTTCGCAGATGGCGGAGAGGCCGAGGCGGTGGTTCATCAGCCCGCGATAGACCTCGTGATGCGCCTCGCCCCAGGGCAGGCGGCCGGCGAGCGTGCTGGTGATCGCCTCGACGATCGAGCCGATGCCGCGATGCAGCTGGAAGGTATAGCCGCGCACGAAGCCGCGCGACTTGTCGGTCTCGTAGAACTGCTTGCTCCACAGCGAGAGCGGCGGCCCGCGGTTGCCGTCGAGCGGCTCGTCGACATAGCCGTAGGTCAGCGCGAAGGGATGGAACATCAGGTTCTTCCCCACCAGCCCCGAGGAATTGGCGATGCCGTTCGGGAACTTGCCCGAGACCGAGTTCAGCATCAGGCGCGGCGTGCCGACGCCGTTGCAGGCGATGATCACCATCTCGGCCGGCTGGAACTGTTCGCGGCCGTCCCGGTCGTAGTAGACCGCTCCGGTCGCCATGCCGCGCGCGTCGACGGTGATCTCTCGCACCCGGGCATGGGTCCTCAGTTCGACCCCGGCGCGCAGCGCATGCGGCCAGTAGGTGATGTCGGCGCTGCCCTTGGCCCCCTGCGCGCAGCCGGGTGTGCAATGGGCGAGGTTGATGCAGGGGCTGCGGCCGTCCCATTCCTGCGTCGCGATGGCGCTGTCCGAGGGCCACCAGTGCCAGCCCAGGGCGTTCAGCGCCTTGCCGAACCGCTGCCCCGACTTCCCCAAGGGCAGCGGCGGCATCGGCGCCTCCTTCGGCGGATAGGACGGATCGCCGGCGAGGCCGGCCACGCCGGTCATCCGGTCGTTCTCGGCGAAGAAGGGCTCCAGCATGTGGTAGTCGACCGGCCAGTCGTCGGCCACGCCGTCGAGGGTTTTCACCCGGAAGTCGGACGGATGCAGGCGCGGGAAATGCGCCGTGTACATGATGGTGCTGCCGCCGACGCCGTTGAAGTTCACCACCTTGATCGGCGAATTGGCGTCGTTGATCGGATAGTCGGTGTCCCGCGCCCGCCGGTTCGGATTGATGGCGAAGTCGGAGAAGAGGCGCGCCTCCCAGTCCCGCCCGTTGGTGGGATAGTCGGTGGGCTTCACCCAGTCGCCCTGTTCGAGCACCAGGATGCGCATCTTCGTCTCGGCGAGACTCCAGGCCGCCGCCGCCCCCGAGGCGCCCGACCCGATGATGAGAACGTCGACCTTCTCGTGCACGACCCCGATCCCCCGTCCGTCGTCCTCAGCCCGCCGCGTGGCGGCCGAGATAGTCCACCGCCGCCGCCGCCCCGCCCGGCCCGTGCGGGATCTTCAGCCCCTGCAGCGCCATCTCGATGGCGCCCAGCGTGCCGAGCAGCATGGGCGCGTTGCAATGGCCCATATGGGCGATGCGGATCGCCTTCCCCGTCATCTCGCCGATGCCCGAGCCCAGCGTCACCCCGCAGATCTTCTGGGTGAATTCGGTGATCGCCTCGCACCGGCCGTCAGCCACCAGCACCGGCGTCACCGAGGCCGCGCGCTGCGAGGGTTCCGGGATGTTGAAGGCGAGCGCCTGGCCCTCCGCCCATTTCGCCACCGCCGCATGGGTGGCGCCGGCCAGCAGCGCATGCCGCTTCCACACCGCGGGCAGGCCTTCCTCGAACAGCATGTCGATGGCGGCACGAAGGCCGAACAGCAGGTGCTCCGGCGGCGTGCCGCAATACTTCATGTAGTGCAGCGATCCCTGCCGCGCCGTCCAGTCCCAATAGGGCGTGCGCATGTTGGCCGACTTGTGCACCGCCTCCGCCTTCTCGCTGGTGGCGACGAAGGCGAGGCCCGGCGGCGTCATCAGCCCCTTCTGCGAGCCCGACATGGCGACGTCGATGCCCCAGGCGTCCATCTCGAAGGGCATGCAGGCGAGCGACGCCACGCCGTCGACCATGAGGAGGGCCGGGTGCTGGGCGGCGTCGATCGCCCTCCGGATGGCCGGGATGTCGTTGGCGCAGCCCGAGGCGGTGTCGATCTGCACCACCAGCACCGCCTTGATCGCATGCGCCTTGTCGGCGCGCAGCCGCGCCTCCACCGCGTCGGGGTCGACCGCCGCCCGCCAAGACCCTTCCAGCACCTCCATCTCGGCGCCCATGAACTCGGCCATCTCGCCCCAGCCGAGCGCGAAGCGCCCGCTCGCCAGAACCAGCACCTTGTCGCCGCGGGAGAGCACGTTGGTGAGTGCCGCTTCCCAGCCGCCATGCCCGTTGGCGGCATAGATGTACATGCGGCCCCGGGTGCCGAAGACGCGGCGCAGGTCCTCCATCAGGCCCGCCGTCAGCGCCTCCATCGGCCCGGAATAGATCTCCTCGGCCGGGCGCATCATCGCCTGCAGCACGCGGTCGGGAATGTTGGTGGGGCCGGGAATGGCAAGCAGGCTCCGGCCGTTGGCAACGCTCATGAACAGGGACTCCAATGCTGATGCGCCGATCATAGCGGGAATGGGCGAAGCGTGGCCCCCGAAACACCTCTCCGCTCCTCAGGAGGGGAGAGGTCGGCGCGGAGCGCCGGGTGAGGTGAGGCCCTCCGCAGATAAGACCTTGCAATCCCAGTTTCTCCACCACGGCATGCGTTCGAGGTGGGTGATTACCCGTGATATCGCGCCATCGACGCCAACCGACCGGCGGCAGCGAGAAAGAGCCATAGACCCAAATTGCCGCACACCGCTGGCAAGCAAACCGACATCGCTAGTCTTTGCACATCACAGGGCGTTCGTGTGCCGCCGGAAACCACCGGCCGATACTGGCCCGTCAGGAAAAAGCGATACAGAAAGTAAATAAAAGAGAAATTGACGGAGAGTTGGACTGAAATGTTATCTCCAAATTTCTCCCGCCATTCGTCTGTGATCTTTTGCGGCAATGCTTTGAAAAGGCAAAACATCGTCGCGCTCATGATGATCAGAGCAATCATCACAGTGACGGCAATTGACAGGAAGACGTTGAAGATGCACCTCTGACATCAGTGTGCATCAAGGTCGGGTTTTCTCGGATCGAAACAGCGTTCGAGCCTGGCTTATGCACCGGAGGAACCCGTCGATCTCCTCGGTCCGACCCTCCGCCAGATCTGCGGCACTCGCATCGAGCGCTCGGGCAATCTCTTCGGGCCCCTCATCGCGCGGTGGGGTGGTCTTGGTTGACGCCGTCTTGCGCACGAAGGAGTTCGCCATCGGTCGCTATCGGGTGCTCAATCCTACCCGGTCGCGGGTCGCGGCACCATTCTTCGGAAAAATGGGGTCGGAGCCGGTTTCGACTCCAACCTCGATCCTTCTCAACCCTTCGCCACCTTGTCCTGCGTCTTCGTGTCGAAGTCGCTGGCGTCGTGGCGTTCGTGCAGCTGCGCCGCCGGGTCGCCCTGCAGGCGGTTGACGATGCGGCCGCGCTTCACCGCCGGCCGCGCCCCGATCTGGTCGGCCCAGCGGTTCACGTGCTTGTACTCGTGCACGGCGAGGAACTCGGCCGAGCCGTAGAGGAGGCCCTTGGCGAGGCCGCCATACCACGGCCACACCGCGATATCGGCGATGGTGTAGTCCGCGCCGCCGAGATAGGGGCTTTCGGCCAGGCGGCGGTCGAGCACGTCGAGCTGGCGCTTCGTCTCCATGGCGAAGCGGTCGATGGCGTATTCGATCTTGGTCGGCGCATAGGCATAGAAATGCCCGAAGCCGCCGCCGAGATAGGGCGCGCTGCCCATCTGCCAGAACAGCCAGGAGAGGCACTCGGCCCGGAGCGCCGGATCGGTCGGCAAGAGCGCGCCGAACTTCTCGGCCAGGTGGACGAGGATGGCACCCGATTCGAACACCCGGATCGGCTTCGGGCCGCTCCTGTCGAGGAGTGCGGGGATCTTCGAATTCGGATTGATCGCGACGAAGCCGCTGCCGAACTGCTCGCCCTCGCCGATCTTGATCAGCCAGGCGTCGTATTCCGCCCCCTTGTGGCCGAGGGCCAGCAGCTCCTCCAGCATGATGGTGACCTTCTGGCCGTTCGGCGTGCCGAGCGAATAGAGCTGCATCGGATGCTTGCCGACGGGCAGGTCCTTCTCGTGCGTCGGGCCGGCGATGGGGCGGTTGATATTGGCGAAGCGACCGCCGCTCCCCTTGTTCCAGGTCCAGACCTTCGGCGGCACGTATTCGGAACTGCTCATTTCCCCACTCTCCCGACTGTAATTCCTTGATCCCGGCGCTCGCCTCTACATCGTGCGGAAGCCGGGCGGAGGCAAGCTCAGCTCAGGCGATAGACGCCCGACGGATCGGCGCTCACCCGCCCCTGCGCCACCAGCTCGTCCAGGTGCTGGATGATGGACCGGGTCTCGGCGTCGATCACCCAGATCTCCTCGTAGCCTTTCGGATACAGGATGCGCTCCTCCACCAGCGCCTCCAGCGTCTTCGGGCCGTCGCGCAGCAGATCGATCAGCCGCGCCTCGCGGGCGTCGATCTTGGCGGCGAAGAGGGCGAGGTCGCCGAGGAACTTGCTCCTGTCGGTATAGACGCCCTTGTGGTGCGAGGTGACCCAGATCTTCGCCGGGATCTCGGGCAGGAGGGCCAGCGTGCGGCGGAAATCGGCTAGGTTGGACGACCCGTCGCCGTAATAGGGGCCGAAGCTCGACAGGTCGATATCGCCGATGAAGGCGACGCCTTCGGGTTCGGCCACCAGCACCGTATGCCCGGCCGTGTGCCCAGGCGCGTGCCAGGCGCGCACGCGCGAGGCCCCCAGCTCCCAGACCGCGCCGTCCTGGTACGCCACGGCATCTGGCCGCGGCGCATAGAAGAACTCGCGCTCCAGTTTCGCCAGCATCTTCGGCCAGGCCTCGCGGCGGATGCCATAGGCGGTGGCGAGCCCTTCCCAGGAGAGTGCCGCCGGCAGGTCGGCCTCATGCACATGCACCGCCGCGTGGGGCAGGCGGTGCAGCCCGGCCATGTGGTCCTCGTGCACATGGCCGAGCAGCGCGAGGTCGGCCGCCTCGAATTCCGGCCCGATATGGTTGGCCACCACCGGCGTGTCGAAGACGGCGATGCTGTCGGTCCCGCGCACCATCACCTGGTTGCCGTCGGGATACTTGCCGTTCTTGTCGCCGAAGAAGACGCTGACCCGGCCGAAATCGGCCCGGGCGACGGAGGGGGGGGGTTGGGGGGGCGTGGTTGTCATGGGCCTGAGCTTCGCGTCCCGGAGCCTCGCCGCCAAGCATATTCATGCGGGTGTCCCGCCGCGCCCGCGGCGCTATCCTCGATTCCCCTGGGGGAGGAACCCGATATGACGACCGACAGACTGTACGGCCGGCGCGAAGGCCCGGTGGCCCATGTGGTGTTCGACAACCCGGCGAAGATGAACGCCGTCTCCCTCGACATGTGGGAAGCGCTGATCGCCCTGCTCGACGAATACCGCGCCGATCCCGAGGTCCGCTGTCTGGTGGTCAGCGGCGCGGGCGGCAAGGCCTTCGTCTCCGGCGCCGACATCTCGAAATTCGAGAACGAGCGCGCCAATGCCGAGATGGACGCGAAATACGGGCTCGTGTCGAACCGGGGCTACGAGGCGGTCTACGATTTCCCCAAGCCCACCATCGCCATGATCGGCGGCTACTGCATCGGCGGCGGCATGAACCTCGCCGCCTGCTGCGACCTGCGCTACTGCGACGAGAAGGCCCGCTTCGGCATTCCGGCGGCGAGGCTCGGCCTGGGCTACGGCTTCTTCAGGATCGAGCGCATGTCGCGCCTCGTCGGCCTGCCGGCGACCATGGAGATGCTGTTCACCGCGCGCCAGTACACCGCCGCCGAGGCGCTCGGGATGGGGCTGGTGCACGGGGTGTTCCCCGATGCCGAACTCGCGGCCGCGGTCGCCGAGGTGGCCGGCCGGATCGCCGCGAACGCGCCGCTCACCATCGCCCTCGCCAAGGCCGCG
>VFQQ010001125.1_pt1 | contig 40607 bp, 57 predicted proteins | sample 3512341 | NCBI WGS metagenome assembly VFQQ01 (sample SAMN10412373, study PRJNA504923) | tailings metagenome | isolation source: Relicate 2 Philex TSF1 revegetated site | place: Philippines: Tuba, Benguet | collected 2017-08-29 | reverse complement strand
AAAAGCAGCTTGGCTCCAGCCCCTACAAGGCCATTTCCACGCCTCGGGTATCACAAAGCAACGAACAAAGCAAGGCGCACCCGCGGGCGTGAACGAGTACTGCGTCTCCCGCACGCTGTGGCTCAGCAGGTCGTACAGGTCCGCCTGCCGCGCGTCCGTGGACACCACATTCCTGCAGGTTCGATAAGGCAGAATTGCAGAGCAGTGGCGAGCTCGGACGGGGCCCAGGCTTTGCCACGCCGAAGTTCGCAGAGCGGCGGCGGTGGCGGAGGAGAGGCGGCAGTGCACGGAGCGTGCGGGAGGCGCAAGCATCGGGCATGGGACGCGACTCCATGATCGGTGATTGCCCCTGCAAGCCCGCAGGCGCACCTTATATGCTTCCACGAGTTGGCCAGCTCCGCTGGCGCGGCCGCTGCGGCTGCAGGGGCGGTCGACGGGGCCGTGCGCGGCCCCAGATCCTGCCACGCAACGGGAGGGGCGAGCGCCATTGCGCCGAGCAGCCCAGGCGGGCGAGCAGCGGCGATGGGGCCCTACCGCGCTGCTGTGCGCTGCTGATCAATCGCAGGCACTTCCCGAATGCCGTGAGGGGCGATCAAGGCGCCCCGGCCACCCCCTGACCTGGCTGTCCATGCAGCGCGCCATGGTTTGAGAGCGCCGCCGGCTGTTGCCGTCCCACAGCGTCACAGTCAGCGCCATGGAGCCGGATCAGCAGCCGCAGGAGCCCGCAGAGCAGCTCAACTCAAGCGCGCCCGTGAGCGGGCGCGCGCCGCGCCCCTGCTGCCTGCCCGGATGCTTTGCCTGCACCGCCACGCCCCGCACACCGGATCCGCGCCGCAGCTGTCACAACCTGCTCACCAGCTGCCGCCGCTCCCGCCCCGCAGGCGCCGCCACAGCCGTCGCCAGCAGTGCAGCAAGAGCAGCAGCAGCAGCAACAGCCGGGTGCAGCCGATGCGCCCACTGCAGCGGGCCGGCTCAACTTAAACCCTGGCGCATTTGTGGACGACCTGCACAATGCGGTAGGGGCGTGCTTAGGCGGGAGGGGAGCAGACTTGGTTGGTGCGTCCCTGCCGGGCCCTGTGCTAGCATCCTGAATCATTCGCTGCATGCATGCAGCCACGTCCAGCCGCCAGCCTGCACACCGGCCAATCGTCCTCTGCACCTTCAACCCCGTCCTCAGGTGCACTTTTACTGCAAGGAGGGCTTTGAACTGTTGCAGCGCTTTACTGCACCCCCCTCCTCCGCAGGTGCACTTTTACTGCAAGGAGGGCTTTGATGCTCTGGAGGCGGGCGTGCGGCAGCAGCACCCGGCCCTCACGCCCGACGAGCTGAAGGCGTACCGAGAGGTGGGTGCATATGTTGCTGGCTGCTGGACTGGATGGGGGTGGAAGGGGCGCCCTGGCCTCTGGCACTGTGGCGTGGGAGGCGGGCAGGAGGGTTGGGTGCCATGCAGGAAACGGCGTGGAGTTGGCAGTGGGATGCGGTACAGCGGCAGCTGCATGCATGCGCTGGTGGCGGCGGCTCGCTTGGCTTGCGCGCGCTGCTGCAGCGCTGCCACCAGCACAGTCTCCAAGCTCACCTGCATCGTGTGATCGTGGTTATTGTTGGTGTTGATTTCCCCGCAGGGCGCCGCGGCGCTGGAGCTGGGAGTGCGGCACGAGGTGGACGCCCAGCTGCAGGCAAGCGAGTTTGTGCCTTTTTTTTCAATGAACGCCAGTGTATTTGGTCTTTGAGTGGGCGAGCGGCGCGAGATGGATGCGCACCTGCAGGTGGGACAGCTGGTCATCTCCCTTGCACATAGGATCGTGGGATTGAGACGCTGTGGGCTGTGCAGTTTGCTTTGCAAGCGAGTGTAGGCCTGCATTGAGGCGCCGGTCAGAACCCTGTTCACAACCTCCACTAGTTTGCTTGCCCACCTGATGCTGCAGAAGTTCGAGGCGTACGCGCTGGGGACGTGCTTGCACGTGCTCTCCATCTGCATCCCGCCTCATGTTACGTCATTCAAACAAAACTGTTTCATGTTCTGCTCTGGTCTGCAGAAGTTTGAGGCGTACGCGCTGGGGACGTGCCTGCACGTGCCCGCCAGCATGGCATCCCGCCCCACGCTATGTTACTCAAACCAGACTGTTCCATGTGCTGCAGAAGTTTGAAGCGTACGCGCTGGAGACGTGCCTGCACGTGCCCGCCGGCCTGCTGGCCGACCAGGTGCGGAGGTGGCACTGGGCAGAGGCTGGATGTGTATTTGCTCCTGCGCTTTGCTGGCAGCCAGCTGCGAGGCGCTGCAGCAAGCCCTTGTGCCTCAGTCCCTTGTTGCTCCCTGCTCCCATGTTTTCACCCCACTTTTAGGCGGCCGCTGGTGAGGGCGAGGCTGCAGTTGAGGAGGCTGAGGAGGCGGCCGCGGAGGCTGAGCTGGCGCAGCTGCGGGAGGCCATTTCGGCTGCAAAACACCAGGGTAAGCATGGTTGAGTAGGTGGTTTGGTTTGCATGTTGGAGGTGGGCAGGTGCGCCCTTTCTGTTGCGTTGTTTCGTGACAGTCGTGGGTGGCTTGGGTGCGGCGCCCTGCCTACCAGCGCAAGCTGCCCCATCATTGCACACTCTGCGCAGGGCGGAAGCCAGACATCGCCGCCTATGCCGTCTGTTGCTCCCTGCCTTTATTGCACCTTACTTGGCATGACTTGATAGTCCAGCTAACCCTTCCATTCAACCTCAGACTGCTTTTGCTCTGACTGTGCATGCCGCAAGCTCAAGGCAGACATCGCTGCCCATGCCGTGTGTTGCTCCCTGCCTTTCTGTCGCACCATGTTGGGCTGACCATGGGCCATTCCTATAACACCTGTAGGGCGCAAGCTCAAGGCGGACATCGCAGCCTATGACGCCGCGCTGGCCCGCTACGGCGGCAACCTTGCGGCGCTGCAGGTGCTGTTGCTGCTGCGGCCTTGGCTTGACTTGACTTGCAAAGTGGTGTTCCCTGCTCTGAACCAGCAAAGCACGATAGGCGTGTGAAGGAGGTGCATTCCGCTGCTCTTGGCGGCAACTGTACCTTGTGAAGAGGCATATCGATTTTGGCTGTGGCTGCCAGCTAACTGTCACTGCACCCTGAACACAACTGCTTCTGCCTGCTTCCACAAACGCAGGCCATCCCCGCGGCACTGGCGGGCAAGGAGAATGCAATGGCGGAAGACAGCCGGGCACTGGTGGGCGGCGGCCTGGCCCTGGAGTCCTCCTCCGCCCAGGTGGGCAGCTGCAGTTTGAATTCTGATCGGTGCAGAAAGGACATGGAAAAGGTAGCCAGATGCTGGGTGGGGGACGGCTTCGCCCTGGAGTCCTCGTCTGCCCAGGTGGGGGCAGCTGCGATTCCATTTTTGCCTCTTGTGTGGAACTGGTGTGGAAAGAGTACCCTGATGCTGGGTGGGGGACGGTTTGGCCCTGGAGCCTTCCCCTGCCCAGGTGGGTGTGCAGCTGTGTCATGGTAGCAATAGCGTGTTGTTGACAAGGTTACAACTGTGTCAGCGGCTCCCTCCCCTCTCTTCCGTTTGTCCAGCTGGAGCAGCTGCGGCGGCAGAAGGCGGCGGGCGAGCGCGGCAGCGGCGGCACGGGGCAGCGCGACGGTGAGGACTGGCCTGGTTGATGGCTGGGGGTGGTCGACAACAAACGCTGCCTGCAGCAGCAAGTGCCAGTGCCGCACACTTCCGAAACCGCATTGGCACCCACTGGTGCACCCACCCCTGAACAACTTGCTTGCCTGCAGAGCTGGCAGCTGAGAAGGAGGTGCTGCGGCGGCAGGCGGCTCATGCACCCACTCACCCACCACTCTCCATCATGCATTCACCGTTCCATTCCCCTCCACACCTACCACCCTGCCCCTGCAGAGCTGGCGGCTGAAAAAGAGGTGCTGCGGCGGCAGGCGGCGGTGGCGGCGGCGCCCGCCGACGACCTGCGCCGCCTACAGGAGCGCCTGGCGGCCTGAGCCGGCCTGGCGCTTGCAAGGCAGGGCGGCAGCGACGGCAGGGCGGCAGCGCGGCAGCGGCGGCCTGAGCCAGCCCGCGCTGTGGAGGCAGGGCTGCAGCGGCGGCAGGGCTGCACCGACGCCCTGAACTTGTAGCCTCTTGCTGCCCTGACCCGGCAGTCCTGAGGCGGCACCAGTGCGGCAGCGACGCTCTTATCTGACGGGCTTTGCTGGGAGGGGAGCGGGCGGCAGGACTGCACAGCCGCCGCTTTGGGATGACACAGCAGGGATGACACAACAAACAGCCAGTTTACCGACTCCTGACCTGCACACTTTAAACTTTTCACCTTTCCTCTGCCGCTCATTCTGAGTGGAGAGCGGAAACTGCTCTTGACGCTCCCTGTACCATCACTTGCTTTCGTTTGACAAGCACAGGCACATGCCCACACATGTGCCAGAAACACAACCTTGCTGCCCACAAGGCGATGGCAAGCAAACCATCAAAAGCGCCAGCAGCAGGTCTGAGGTGTCTCGCAGCAGTGCCCTCATGACGAGCCACAGTACCTTTGTGACGAAAGCGTTACAGAGCTATCAGGAGGCAGGGTGCAGTCGTTTTTGCAAGTAGACAACAACATGGCATGCCGTGCGCAGCCGCTGGGGCGGGCGTCAAGCAATGCAGCAGTGCAGGTCCCAAGGGGCGCGATAAGATAAGAGGGGGCAGGTGCAGGGGGCAGGGCAGCGGGAGAATTAAAGCGGCGAGCGGGCGGCAGCCATCGTGTGCCGCCCCGCGGTGCTGCTGACGGGCGAGCAATGAAAGCAGCTGGAGCGGGGGAAAAGCAACAGGGATCATCAAAGAGAGGGCCAGGGGAAAAGCGCATCTTCTTATGTAGCACGTGGATCAGCTCCACGCTTGCGGGCAGGCGGCGGGCGGTGTGTGATGCAGCCAACGGCTGCATGGCGAGGCAGCGCATGCAGACGGCTGGGAGGCTGCCAGGGCTGCACTGGGACTGCCGTGGCTTGTGCCACCCGGTGGTGTGCGGCTTGTCCTGCTCGTCAACAGGGTGCCTGTGCCAGCAGCCATCACAGCAGGTCGGGCAGCTTGCCGGTCACCTGCAATGCAGAAGCAAGGGGGCCGGCAGCTGATCAGGGACTGGTCCAACGATGCAGAACGAAGTGCAGGACCAGGCGTGGGCGCAGGCCGTCACGCTGTGCTGTAAGAGCTCGACTGCAAGGCTCATACTTAGCTAGGATTACATCAAGCCCACCTGGCCCAGCACCTCAGCAGGTACAGGCCCCACCGCCATGACGCTGCACTGCAAACGCTCGCTAGAAAACACAAAGCCCTTAATAAATCAACCAAGAAGCGCGCATTGTCCAGCAGCCCGGCGGGTGTTGGTCCAACCGCCATTGCACTCTGTTTTGCAAAAACCGCAATAGAAAAACAAACTCCTGATAAAACAAGCGCACCTGGTCCAGCAGTTCAGCGGGCGCGGGCCCCACCGCCATGACGCTGCGCTGCCCCCGCCCCTGCTCCTTGCTGAGCGTGGCGTAGGTGTGTGTGGGCAGGGCCAGGCCGCGCGCCGCCGCCTGGTGCTCCAGCATCTCACCCTGGCTCCCCACCGCCAGCACCTGCTCAATTCATAAGAGAGAAGTAAAATATTGGGTGAGACGATGCAGCACTGGTGCTCAAGCATCTCACCCTGGCTCCCCACGCCAGCACCTGTGTTAGGAGAGCACAGTGGCACTGGTTACTGGCATGGCACGACAAACTGTCTGCTTCAAGACACTGCATTCATCTCTAGGCTGCCCACCGCCAGCACCTATTGGATAGGGTTTGGGGGAAGCAAAATAGCACTGTGTGAGAGGGAGCATGCCCTGCACTGCTTGGGACAGCATTTTGCCCTGGCTGCCCACCACCAGCACCTGCGTCAGAAGATGATACGCCTGTGCATGGCTACCAGGCAGCATTGCCAAGCCAGATGCAAACCACCTCCCTCAGTACACTAAGCACCTGCATGCGGTGGCCGCCCTCCTCCCAGGGCCGCAGGTTGGGGTCCCGCCGCTTGTGCTGCTTCTTGAACTGGCCCAGCACCACGCGGGCGGCCTGGGAGCAAGGAAGGGCAGGCTGGATAAGGTGAGGAAGATGGGTAAGTGCTGCTCTTGCTGTGTCTTGAACCACCACAACTGCACAACTGCCCACCTGCTCCGCGAGCTCCTGCCGGCTCATGGCCACGTCAGCGCGCACCAAAGACCGCTTGTACTCCCCTTAACCTTCAAAAAAACAAACAGATGCACAAGAAAGTCGCACCCCACCTGCTGAGCGAGCTCCTGCCGGCTCATGGGCATGTTGGCGCGCACCAGCGCTGTACTGCCATTCAATAAAAAGAAGATATTCCAACCAAACCAACCTGCTGAGCGAGCTCCTGCCGGCTCATGGGCATGTCGGCGCGCACCAGCAGCGCGAGGCACAGCCCGCTGCCGCCGCCCCGCGCGCTGTCTGTGCGGGACACGCTGCGCGGCGTGGCGGCTGCAAGGGGAGCGCGAGGGGAGGGGAGGAGGGGGGAGGGGAGAGGAAGCTGGGTTGAGAGGGAGCAGAGTGAGAGGGAGCAGAGTGGCAGCAGCAAAGAGAGCAAACCTGGCGACGGTTCCGCAGGGTACGAAGGAGAGCGAGGGCACTGAGGCTGGCAGGCCTGCACACTGCCAAAGCACACCAGCACCAAAACCTCTGCTCTGTAGACAGCCAGCCGCCACAGCTGTTAGAGCATGAAAAGTGCCTCCCCCCGGCCGCAGCGGCGCACCGGGCGTGGACTCGTCGCTGTCGCTGCCGCTCCGCCGCCAACGGGGCGCTGCGGCGCTGCGGCCCCGGGTCTGGGCCCGGCCCAGCCTGTAGCCCACGAGGGCGCCCAGGGCCAGGGAGCTGCAGGCCGCAGCGGCCAGCGCCGCCGCGGAGTAGCCGCTGCTGGGGGCTGCTTCGGTCGCCATGACTGCCAGCCGCTAAATTAGAGTGCTCAAGTCTCGATGCCGGCGAACGAGGTGCGCAGGGGCAGGGAGCTGGCTGCGGCCGCGTGCCTGTCTGCAAGCGCGGCTGGCTGGCGTGCTGGATGGGCTCGCAGCAATGCACAGAGTGTCGGGACGGCGCTCGTTAGGGGGGATGCATCCGCCCCTTGGGCCCGCCGCCACATCAGATGCCGGCGGCTCGGCGCGATGCGGCCGCCACGGACGGTCCCATGGCAGGACACCTCAGAAAGGGTAGCATGTCCTCAACTGCTCTTGCCAGAATTATCAGATAAGAACGGCAGCATTGCGTTGAAGGAGCATGCAAACGGACTCATATGCAATCTGGCTTGGCCGAATGCGAAGCACCAGATGGGCCTGCTGGGAAGGAACAGCCATGACACACATGACCAGCACTCCAATGGCAGCCCAGCCTTCCACATCACATTAAGTCAGCACTCCACCCCCTGGCACATGGGTGCCACCATTCGGCCCGGACATCGTGCTAGCAGAGCTGCAAACGGGCATTGCGTGTGACATGAATCATGTTCCTGGGCCGCCTCAGCAGGTGGTGTGCATAGGGAGGTTAGCAAGCACAGGCGCTGGCGATAGCAGCGGCAGAGAAGCAGGGAGCAGCAATGAACATCTTTCCAGGTTTGGTGCTGTTGCCGAGCTGCTGGAGGGGCCGCACTGCCCTGGCAGGTGGGCTACTGCTCCGCCCAACCGGCCACCGCCCGCGCTCGGCAACGTACACCGCTGGCCACGACGGCATTTGGAGTTGCGGGCGGCCACTGTAACAAGGAGTGTGGTGGTCATGCTTGCATGGACGTCAGAGTGAGGCGGGAAGCGAAGAGCTGACGCAGCGGAAGGCATCAGATGCGGGCATTCGGGGAGCGCGGCCCGGAGGCGCTGGCGCTGCCGCCCCTGCCGCGCTGCACGCCTGCAGCTGTCTTGGCTCGATCTGAAAATTGGCGGCTGTCTATGCTGGAGTTTATCTGGGCGCAGGCTGCCTCGCAGCGCGGCCCACACTGCACGCCGTGCCACCGCCGCCAAAGTCGCGGGCGCCATGGACCGCGTGGACCAGCTGCTCAACGAGCTGCTCGACTCCAGCGACGATGAGCAGGTGGGGCGGCTTGTTCGGCGCCGAGATCACTTCATTGCCAGGGCTTCTAGCTGCTTGCGACCCATACACGCCCTCTGCCGCACCCCGATCACACCACAGGAGCCGCAGCATGCTGCCGATCAGCCATCGCCGGCCCCACCTCCACAGCAGGTGCCGCCGCCGCCAGCCGCCAGCGGCGAGGCAGAGCCACCTGCTGCTGCCCCGCCAGCAGACGAGGAGCAGCAGCAGCTAATAGATCAACCGTTAGAATGCGAAGGGCAGCAGAAGCAGCAGCAGCAGGCGGCAACAGAGCCATCACACCCCAGCACTGAGGCGGCAGCAGCCTCGGAGCCGGTTATAGCAGCAGCGCCTGCAGACACTGCCGAGCTGCTGAGCTCTGCTGCGGCAGCAGTAGCAGAGCCAGAGGCAGCAGCACAGCTAGTGGCAGCAGGAGCAGGAGGAGATTCTGCTACTGCTGCCAGGCCCGGCGAGCCACCAGCGGTTGCAGCCCCGCACTCTGCAGCGGAGCCAGTGCCACCGGCCGTCATAGCGCTGCCCGCTGCAGTTGTTGAGCCAGCAGCACCGGCGGCCACAGCTCTGCCTGCACAGGAGCCAGCGGTCACAGCAGACGACTTGCTGGGTGGCCTCGATCAGCTGCTGGGCATGCCAGGCTTGCCAGAAGGCACAGCAGCAGGCTCATTGGCTCAGCACGCCCTCCAGCCGGCGGCGCAGCCAGCAGCAGGCGGCGGCTTGGACCTTCTAGGGGACTGGCTGCCTGATGCAGTTCCGCCGCCGCCGGCACCTGCTGCTGCACTTGCCAACCCTGCCGCTCAGCCAGGCGCAGCGGCCGAGCCGGATTTCAGCGATCTGTTTGGCGGGCTGGAGCTGGCGGCTGCGCCGGCAGCTGCTGCCGTGGTTGATGGCGCAGAGCAGCAGGCAGGGGCGGCATGGCATGCAGCTGCTACCCCAGTTGACAGCAGCAAGCAGCAGGCAGGGGCAGCAGGGGGTGCGGGCGGCGGCGGCGTAGGCGGGCTGGCGAATTTTGAGCAGCGGCAGGAGGCAGCCGCCCCGGTCGAGCAGCTGTTGGCGGATGCAGCGGCGGCGGGCAAGGCAGCTGTTGCGGCAGCGCAACAGGCGGCCGCTGCACAGGCGGACGCTGTGATGGATGCGGCAGGCGAGGCGGCAGCAGGGCTTGAGCAGACAGGTGCAGCACATGTGGAGCAAGCGCATCTGGAGCAAGCAGGGGCAGTGGGCCTGCAGCAAACAGAAGCAGCAAGCCTGGAGCGAGCAAGTTCTGAGCTGAGCGGCCTGTCTGATGTGTCCACAGAAACCGACAGCGAGCCGGAGCAGGCTGCAGAGCTAGATGCAGCTGCAGAGCCTGCGCAGCTGCAGGCCGCAACAGCAGTCGCGCAGCTGGAGCAGCTGCAGCTGGTTGCGGCTGGGACGCCTGCGCAGCAGCATCCGAACCCCGTGGCAGCAGCGCCAGCAGCAGCAGCGCCAGAGCCAGCGGCAGAGCCGGCGGCAGAACCGGCCCCCAACGCAGACGCTGAGGAGCGTGCACAGCACAAGGAGCGTGTGCAGCATTCAGAGCGTGCACAGCATCATGCAGCAGACCAGCGGCCGCAGCAGGCTGGCTGCGAGAGCCTGCTACAGGCTGCCGAGCGGTTGGAGCGGCGATTGGCTGTGGGCGGCGGTGCGGCGCCCTCAGCAGCCGAAGCAGCAGCAGAGACGGCCTACAGGGATGACCTGTTGCTGGCAGGGGTGATGAGCCAGCTGGAGCCGGCGGCGACAGCTGCTGCGGCAGCGCTGGCCGAGGCAGCAGGGGCCGGCGGCGGCGGCGACGGCGGCACCGTGCTGGGCCGGCTGGCGGCTGCCAGGGCCTTTCTGTCGCCCAATTTCGAGCAGGTGAAACTGGGCTGCGCTGCAACCCCAGCGCTGCAACCCCAGCGCTGCAACCCCTGGAGTGGCTGGTCTGAAAATTTGCCGCTGCCTGCGGTACCTCGCTGCTCACCCAAACTTGCTTCCCTACCTGCTAGCTTGGCTGCGTGATTCGAGTTCACATCTGCCTCTGTGTGTGAGTGTTCATAACTAGACCCCCGTTCACCTCACCCCTGCTCACCTCAACTGCCCGCAGCTGTTCCGGGGCCCGCAGCCCGCCGGGCAGCCCACCTGCGCGGCCAAGTACCTGGGCATTGCCGCTGTGGGCACCGCCGGCGGAGCCGCCTTCGTGCTGCTGCCGGGGGCGCCGGCGCCGGCGGGCGGCAAGCAGCCCGGCGCGCAGCAGCCGCCCAGGTGTGGGACTTTGTTGTATAGGGTGTATTTATCTGCTGGCCTGTGTGCAAACAGGCTGTGTCTGGGTGCGAGAGTGCGATCCCATGCAAGGCTTGGTATCATCGGCCTGCAACACAATGTGGCCTGGTGTTTGACCTTCCAACCGCTTCCCACACCCACACAGGTTGCTTGAAGTGGGCGACCGTGCATTGCTGGCACATAGAGATGCGGTGACAGCCCTGGCGCTGGGCCGACACGGCGGCAGCCAGGTGCGGCGGAAGGGGTCAACAGTGATACTGCTTGAGCACTTTGTGTGTTGTGCTTGCTGGAGCATGGCCATGGTTGCTGTAGCAGGACTCTGGCATGCTGACGCTTGTGTGGCTATTGAGGGGCTGTGTATGCTCACTGTGCTGCAATGCAGTGCTGCTGGTAGCAGGGCACGCCTCAGGCCAGCTGCCACTCCCCTGCCTTGAGCCTGCTGCACTGATACACACATATGCAATGCAGGTGCTGCTGGTCGCTGGGCACGCCTCGGGCGCTCTCCGCATCTGGGAGCTCAAGAGCCAGCTGGGAGGTGCGCAGGATGATTTTAGTGTGCCATTTTGTTTGTGCAAATCGTATATCCACAGAAAGAATAAAGTGCACCTCCTGCCCTGAGCTCTGCATGCTGCCATCTCCATCGCAGGCGGCGTGCACTTTGCGCTGACAAAGAGCCTGGGCGGTATGCACGCCGCGCCCATCACCGCCGCTGCGCTGCTCGACGGGTGAGGCCCCTGCTGACGCCCTAGAGGCATGGTATTGCACAGCCTAGCTGCTGCTTCTGTGAACACTGCCCTGCTGCTCTGGCAGCTGCATTGGCACAGCGCTGCTGCCCACTTTCTGCCAATTGAACACTGATATCCGGCTGCCCACTGTTCCGATTGACATGTGCAGCGGTGGCGAAGGTGGCGCAACCACCTGGGCGCTCACCGCCGACGCTCACGGCCGGCTGATGTGCCACAACCTGAGCCGGCACCTGTCGGTCGCGGCTTCTGCCATCAGCAGCTTTGCACGTGGGTGATTTGGGGGATGTTTTTGTTCCAGGTCGTTTATTAATGGAGGTCTGGTCTGTTGGGGCAGAGCTTCACCCAGCCTGTGTTGTTGGCACAGCACAAAACTCTCACCCCACCGAACCACATGCCTCTGCGCCCGGTTATTTACAGGCGGCCTGACCGGCGGCGGCGGCAGCGGCCCCAGCCATCTGATCCCCCTGCAGCAGGCGGCGGGCGGCAGCCAGTTTGACCCAGGCCTCGTATGTGCCATGCACCCACTGCACCCGGCAGCGGCCGCCCCTGGCGGCCCAGCACAGCAGTTTGCTCCCGATGCAGCCTCTGCCCTGTTCCTGCCGGTGCGTGGGGCTGGGGGCGTGCTTGCTGTGTGCTTGCTGGTCTTGGGCCATGGTGTGGCAGCTTGGTGGTCCATCTGTGGGGAGTTTTGGAGGCTGCTGTTCATGCACCACTGCTCCGCTCTGTCCTCACCCCGACCAACTCCTCCCCTCCCGTCCCCTCCCCTCCCCTCCCCACTGCAGGAGGCCGGCCACTTCCTGCTGCTAGCGTGCACCCGCGCCGCGCTGGCCTGCGCCCTGACCCCCGACGGCCGCCTGCACATGCTGCACGTATTCCTGCCGCCACACAACACCCCTGCTGGCTGCAGCCCCTATGCCGCCTGGCGCCTGTCCAGCGGCGGGCGGGACAAGGGTACCGGCGGTTCCGGCGGCCAGCTGGCGCCTGTTGTGGTCACGCTGGCCGTGGCTTGGCAGCACAGCGTGTCTGCTTACTCAGCCACCCTGCTGCAGCGGCGCGCGCAGCAGGCGCAGCAGGCGCAGCAGCCGGCCACGCCGCCGGCGCCGCTGCCGCCGCCCGCACTGCTGCGGTCGTGGGTGGTGGGACCTCGCGGCGCGCCCAGCCGTGCCGGCAGCAGCGGCAGCCTGAGCAGCGCTGGAGTTGGCGATACAGGCATCTGCGGCTGCTGCTTCCTGGACTCGGGACCGCTGGTGAGGTCTGCTGGGGCGTTGTGAATGGCAGGAGTTTTTATGGATTTCCTGTGTGGGGTTGTGGCCGCTGGGATGCGACACAAATGGCCAGTGCACACACTAGTGGGCGATTCACACATTCATGAGCAGCGCCCACTTCGGTGGGCAATGCACAGCGAAGTGAGCAGTGCAAAGGTTGCTGAGCGGTGCACACTGCGGCGAGCAATGTACACTTGAGTGCGCAATGTACACTGATGGTCAGCATATCGGTCTGAGTTTGCAGCCAGGTGGGATATCGCAATCGGTTCAACTTGCTGAGGAATTGATCGCTCCCCACCTTGTTACCCGCTCAGGTGGTGCTTGCTGCCCAAGGCGAGACGAACACAGCTGTGCACATCTTCCGCCCAGACCACTGGACCGCTGGTAGTGCAACTGGTGCACGTGCGGCCATTGGCAGTGCTAGCGCCAGTGGCGGCGACGGCCCGACTGCAAGCGGTGGCGGCGGCGGCGGCGGCAGTGAAGCGGAAGAGATGATGGTGTTGAGGGACTGGGTGGTTGGCGGCCAGGTGCGCTAGGATTCAAATTCCTTCCCAGCTGCTGTGAGGTGTTTGGGTGCATGCACGTGAGGTGGCACTGTATCAACACCATGGTAGCGGTGTGTAAATGTTTCATTCCTTGCTCCTTGCTGCAGGCGCTGGCTGCGGTGACCACGGGTAGCAGCAACCACCAGCTGTTGATTTCGTGTTATAAAATGCTTTGTTTTACCCCCTTCCATGGCCCTTGCTGCAGGCGCTGGCAGCGGTGACCACGGGCAGCAGCTACCACCAGTCGGCGGCGGGCTTTGGAGACCAGCTGCTGCTGCTCAACTCGCAAGGTGTGGGAGCTGTGAAGTTGCACACACTATGGTTGTTTAATCGCAGATACCCAATTGGGGTTTGGAGACCAGCTGCTGCTGCTCAACTCGCAAGGTAAGCCTGCACTGAAATTGCGCAAAAAAAGATGAAGGCGATTTTGGGCGATTGGAGACCAGCTGCTGCTCTGCTGGTCCTCAACTCACAGGGTGAGGGTACTGTGCTATACAAAGTCCATTGCTTTGCACGTCCAATTTCCTGCTCCTACTGTTGCTGCTGCTCCTGCCGGCACTGTCCCTGCTGCTCAACTTGAAAGGTGTGCAAGCTGAAATTTAGTCGAGCAGCTGAAATTTAGTCTGCACCTGAATTCAGTTGAGCAGCTGAAATTCAGCTCTGCACCTGAAATTCAGTTGAGCAGCTGAAATTCAGTGCTTTGCCTGAAGTTCAGTCCGGCGGCTGAAATTCAGCTCTGCACCTGAAATTCAGTCGAGCAGCTGGAATTCGCTGCTTTGCCTGAAGTTCAGTCTGGCGGCTGGAATTCACTGCTTTGGCAATCAGTTTCGCAGCATTTAACCCAAGTGCTGGCTCCACCATGCATCACTCAGCACCCGCTGCCCCCCTTCCCATCCACCCTTCCTGCAGGCTTGCGCGTTGTGCAGCTGCTGAGCTGGCAGCAGCGGCTGTCGGCCCTGGCCAGCCAGCCAGGCCAGCTGGCTGCCGCCCTGCTGGCAGCTGTTCGCATCTACCAAGCTGCAACTAGCAGCAGCGGCGTCACCAGCAGCCAGGCGCGGCAGCAGCCGCAGGGCAGTGCAGCCTGGCCGGCCGACGGCGGCGGCGCTGCACCGCCAGAGGTTCAGCGGCAGCTGCTCACCATCCTGTGTGCGTATGTGGATCAAGGCTTGGCAGCCCTGCAGCAGGCGCCATCGCATGTAGCAGCCGGGGAGCCTGCCAGCACAGCGCCCAGCGCAGCACAGCACAGCGCAGCACAGCACAGCGCAGCACAGCTTGCGGACACAGCCATCGGCTGCTGCCTGCTGCTGCGCCGCCCAGACGCGCTGTGGTCGGACCTGTTCCCTCGCTTTCAAAGCGCGGCACAGCACGGCGCAGCGCAGCTGGGCGGCGACGGCGGTACCGGCGGCGGCAGCAGGGGCGGCGATGGCGGCGGTACCGGCGGGCCGGAGGCTGCCTTCCTGCACCAGCTGCTACCCTTCATTCTGTCCGACCAGCTGCCCAGCGTGGCGCCAGAGGTGCGGTGTGTTGGAGAGGGGTGCCTTTGACATGGTGCAGGGTGCGCTGTTCCACGCAGGCTCTTCATTGCCTGCTTGCACTTGCACGTCACGCAGGGGCTTGTAGACCCGTTCGTGGCTTGCAACCGACTTGATTGCATTGCGACTAGTTATTCGATGTTTTTGCCTGCCTGCACTGCCGCAGGTCATGCAAGCGCTGGTGGACCAGTGTGTTGCGGGGGGCGCTGCTGAAGCGGTGGAGCAGTGCGTGCTCCGCATGCACATAATGAGCCTGGACCTGAACCAGGTGCGACTGGGGCCAAGGAATATTTTAGTTCTGGCTTATTTGATGTGCTTCGCATGGACATAATGAGCCTGGACCTGAACCAGGTGAGATTGCTAAGTAGAAGCAGGAGCTGTTTCTTAGTTGGTGGGGCGGGTGTGGGACGTGAGACGGCATGACATCCTGAGCCTAGACTTGAACCAGGTGAGGGTGGCCAATCCGATTGAACAAACCTCTGGTTATTGTTTGATCGTTGGTGCGGGCTATTCTTGAGGCGGCATGGACATCCCGAGCCTGGACTTGAGCCAGGTGAGGGTTTTGAACCGGGTACAATGACACACGGGTTGAGTGAGGCGCGCCATTTTCACTCAACCCGAGCTCCCCCCTGCCCTGCCCTCTTTGCGCTGGTTGCAGCTCATCCCGCTGTGCATCCGGCACCGCCTGTTTGCCGCTCTGATCGCCATTTTCACCCGGGCGCTGCGAGACCACCAGACGCCCGCCGCCCTGCTGCTGGTGGCGGCTGCTGCCGCCGCAGAGGCCGAGGAGGCGGCAGGGGCAGCAGGCGCAGCAGAACCAGCAGCTGCCAGCCAGCCCCAGGCAAAGCATGCAGCAAGTGCAGCAGCAGCAACCGAGGCTGAGGCAGCGGCGGCGCCGGATGCGCTGCTGCAACGGCGGGAGAGCCTGCGGTTGGCGTACAAGCTGCTGGTGTTCCTGCGCTGCTGCCTGCTGGGCCAGGCGTACCCGCCAGGTGTGGGTGGGTGTGGTTGGGGCACGAGTGCAGATGGGGAGCATCCTGGATGCGGGTGGCAGTGTTAGCTGCAAGTGTTGGCTGCTTGAGTGTGTGGGGTGAAACGGCGCGTCAGCTGGATGCAACCAGGCTGCCACCTGTTTGCTATGCACGCTTGCAACACAGCAATACAACCAACAACGGTACCTGGCGCTGACGCCCCTGCAGGCACCGGCGCTGCGGCGCCTGAGCAGCTGCAGCTGGCGCGGGCGCAGGCGGTTGCATTCCTGCTGTACAGCACCGGGCTGTCTGGTGAGCGCACTTTGCAGGAACTTTTAGGAAGGAGGGAAGCTGGCTGCCCTTTGATTGCCTTGTATCCTGCTGGCCTTCAACCTATCAGCCCTCCCTGCTCCCCTCCCTCCCTGCCCCAGTGTGGGAGTGCTGGCGGCTGTGGGGCGAGGTGGCACACACCGCCGACCTGGGCGCCCTGCAGCAGCTTCCGGCCAGCATTCAGGCACGGGCAGGGCTGGGTGCCGGCTTGCAAGCGGATGGCTGCTTGCGGATGGTCTGAATCGTCAGCCTGCTGCTGTTGGGTGCGCTTCATGTGCACCTGCAGGTCCTGTTGGCCTACTCCCTTGCTTATTGCACATTGTTGAGCGGTCAAAGTCGCCACGTAATTCCACCCACAATCCTGCTGCCAGCCTGCCTCCGTCCTCTCCCCAGGACCCACACCCCGCGCTGCGCTACCTGTGCCGCTTGGACGCCCCCGCCGTGCTGGGCCTGCTGCGCGAGGCGCTGGCGGGCTGGGACGCTCTTGAAGCAGGTGCGCTGGGCTGTACTGCCCTTGCAAGGGTTTGGGGGAGAACAGGAAGGAGCGTGCCCCGACAAACTGATTCCAGCAAAAGAAAAAAACATCAGCCGTTTCCAAATTTTAGCCCCGATGTTTACCCCGCCCCCGTGCAGATCTGGCCGAGGTGTGCCCCGACATCTCCAGCCAGCTGGCGCCCGGCAGCGCGCGCAGCGTGGCCCAAGCCGTTGTGGACTCCGTCGTGGTGCTGCTTGAGAGCGGCGCCTTTGGCTCGCCGCTGCCGGGCAGCCCTGCGAATGGAGACGCCAGCCCAGCGGCTCAAGGCAACCTTGCGGCAGCAGCAAGCCAGCCGGCAGCAGCTGCTTCGGCAAGCGGCGAAACCGCGGCCCTGCGGTTCCTGGCGGCTCACCTGGCCTCCAATCGGGCGGTTGTGTCCGGTACGGTGCTGCTGCGCGTGCTGGGCCACCTGGCGCAGCCCCAGCAGGCAGCCGCCGGTACTGCGCCTGGTCCAGATGGCGAAAGGCCGGCGGATGAGCAGCAAGCTGGTTTCAGGGCAGCCGGGCAGCAAGAGGCAGCGGCCGTGCCAGCAGGCGGCGAGCAGCAAATCTTGTCGATGCCAGCCGACCAGCAAGAGGCTGTGTCGATGACGGCAGACGAGCGGGAAGCGGTGTTTTGCGACGTCATTGCGGCGGCGGCGGGAGGGCTGGGCCCCGCTGATCGGCAGCAGGTGGGAGGGGGTGGGGAGGGAGTGCGTGCTTGCAGTGTGTGCCCAGGAAGTTTGGAAATGCAACTCTGCTGCATGTGCTGCCTGCACGATCCCACCCAAAGCTCCCCAAGTAGCGCCGCTATCGCACCGGTCTTCCATTCAATTAGTTTTATTTGTGTGTTTCAACGCAGGCGCTGTACCTTGCGCGGCGGGCGGGCTTCCTGCGAGCTGAGGCGCGAGTGCGGCATGCAGAGGGGCTGCATGGCGAGGCGCTGGCATGCCTGGCGCGGGATGCCAGGTGCGGTGTTGCATTTTGAGGTTGGATGGTGTTGCATTTCCTTTGGGTTGTGTTGCACGCAGAGGGGCTGCACGGCGAGGCGCTGGCCTGCCTGGCTCGAGACACAATATGAGGGCGGTTGGCAATGGTGCATTTGTGGACTTGCCTGCAGCTTAAATCTGTGTTGAACTTCCTTGGTTTGACTGCCGTGCTGCGTTTTCTGCGCGTCGGCCCTGCAGGCACCCCGCCGCCGCCTTCAAGTACGTGCGAGACGTGCTCGCAGACCCGGCCGCACCCCTTCCGGCACAGCAGAAAGAAGCATTCACGGCCGCCGTGCTAGCCCAGGCGCCGCAGCTGCTGTCACTGGACGCGCCCGCTGCTGCTCAGGTGGGCGGGCAGGCTAGATGCCTAGGCATCTGTGCAGCGAGGCAGGCTGGGCAGGCTGGGTAGGCTGGGCAGGCTGGGCATGCTGACAGGGCAGCTGGACCGCCAGTATTTGCGCTCTGTCAAGCTCAGCGCTGCCAAACTGCCTTCCCTCCCTGACAGCTCGTCTTGGACTGCTTCCCTGACCGACAGCAGCCCTCACACATTTTATGAATGATAAGTCTCTGCCCCGGCCCCTGCCTCTCACACTCTTCCGCAGCTCGTGCTGGACTGCTTCCCGGAGCAGCGGCAGCCCTGTCACCACACAAAAAGGACTGTTTCCCCGAGCAGCGCCCCGAATTCCTGCTATTTATAAACACCTCTTTTCTGTGCCCACGCAGCTCGTGCTCGACTGCTTCCCCGAGCAGCAGCAGGCGCTGCTGGCGCAGCTGGCGCCCCACCCGCAGCAGCAGTTTGCCTTCCTCAAAGGGCTGGTGGCGCTGCACCAGGCGGGGCAGGCGGCGGGCCAGGGCGGCAACGGCTCACTCACGGTGCGAGGTTGGGTTGGCTGTGCAAGGCAGGGGCTTGACACGCTAAAGCCATTTGAATCAGATTCAAATGTTCACCCTGTGCTTGACCACGACTGTGTTTGACCGCCAAACAGAGCGTGCCATCCAAAATCTTTCACCTTGCAGGCCGGCAGTCGCTGGCCCGCGCTCTCGCTGCCCTGCTGGCCGACTGTGTGCTTTGTTGATCACATTGCTTCTTGCTCTTTTTGCAGGCCGGCAGCCGCTCGCCCGCGCTCGCCGCCCTGCTGGCCGACATGCGGGTTGCAACTCTCTATCTCCGCCTGCTCTGTGTCTACGAGCCGCGCTCAGGTGCGTAGCTGTGCAATCTATTTGTATATCAAGCTGTGGTGGGTCGACACGTTGGTCGCCGCGCTCTATCTCCGCCTGCTGTGTGCCCCTCTCAGGACCGGGCCTGGCTGTTCCCGGGTGCATGGCTGCAGATGCACGCCTCATACAGCATTGGCAAGTGCCTGCCAATTACATTCCCTACTTGTGGTGCGACTGTTTCCTCGTCTCCCGCTGCCCTTGCAGTGCTGCCCTACCTGCAGTCACACGATTCCTACTAGCTTGGACGAATGATTTCCACTTTATCTTTACTTTCGCCTGCTGAATGCTCCCTCTCTCTGCTGCAGCGCTGCCTAATCTACAGTCGTACGACTCCTACAGCCTCAATGAGTGCACGCTTCTTGTGTTTGCTATTGAGGTCCTCTCTTTGCTCCTCCTCTGCTGCAGTGCTGCCCTACCTCCAGTCACACGACTCTTATAGTGTCGATGAGTGCCTGGCCCACTGCCTGGAGCACGGCGTGCAGGTGCAGAACCGGGGTGGTTGAATAGGGAGCAGCGGGAGGCGGGCTGTTGTGAGAGCATGGCGGGTCCTGAGTACTGACACCCCAGGGCGCAGCACATGCGGAGCGTCACCCGCCCATCGCACCCACGGCCCTCGAACAACTATAGCAACTTCTTGCACACTCAACCCAACCCACATGCCCACCCACCCATCCTCCACAGGACGGTGCCGCTTTCCTTCTCGAGCGCCGCGGCGACGTGGCCTCTGCGCTTCGCATCCACATCCATCGGCTGGACGAATCCAACCGCCAGCTTGCAGCAGCGGTGCGAGAGGGCAGGCTCGACCTAGCTGCAGCCGCCGCCGCGGCGGTGGCAGCCGCAGCAGAGGGCGGTCCCGCCGGCCGGCGGCTGCTGGGCGGGCGGCAGGTGGGGCCGGCGGCGGCACTGATGCGCCAGCGCCGCCCCAGCGGGCACACAAACGCTGCAGAGGATGCGGCGGCGGCAGCAGCGGCGGCGTTGCTAGACAGCGGGCGGGAGCAGCCTGCAGAGCTGCGGAGCGCGAGAGATGCGCTGGCTGGAGCGGTGGCCATGTGCCTCAGGTGGGTTGATTTTATTTTTAGGGTTTGGGCAAGTCAATGCCCACAGCGCTGCATCGGTTCACTGCGAGTGCGGGCTGGAGAGTAACACAGCTGTTGCTTTGTGCTGGGCCGGCTTACGCCATGTCTCCTCCACTGCCTACACCCCTTCTTGCAGGTACTCACAAGACCGTGTGGCGCTGGACGCCTCGTCTCCCCTATTGTGGTTTTGTGACATTTAGAGCTGTTACCGTATATTCACTTTCTCCAGTGTGGCTGCTTGCTTTTTCTGCAGGTACTCACAAGACCGTGTGGCGTTAGATGCCTCTTCCTCTGCCGCGCTTCAAGCGCCGCAAGCTGCGGCGGTAGGCGCGAGCGGCGACCCCCTTGAGCAGCTGTGGTTCCAGGTGGGTTCTTGCACCTCCAGGCGCTCCTTACTGGGTGAGGCAATGGAGCGGAGCGCTGCTTTCCAGGTGTGCAGCAGCATGTGTGGCGCATTCCTGGTGTGGGCAGCTGTCGCCTGCTAATGCGTTTGGCAATTGGTATGTGAATCCTGTTCTGATTTTAAGTTGTTGTTGCTTGTTGCTTTTGCCCCCTTCCTGCAGGTGCTGCAGTGCTATGTGCAGCTGCTGCGAGAGCTGCGACAGGAGGAACATGCGCTTGCAGAGCAGCAGCAGGCAGCAGCAGCTGATGGGGGCAGCTGCGGCAACGGTGCCCTGCAGGAGCAGCGCTGGCAGCTGGAGCTGCTGCAGGAGCTGTTTGCAGGTGCGAGTTGTGCTGAGCTGGCTGCATCAAGAGCTGTTCTGAGCTGTTCTGAGCTGGCTGGTGAAGGCGGGCCTGCCTGACTCGCAACACTCAAAGCCTGAGCTCATAATCCTGCCGCCAAACTGTGGGTGCAGGTTGCCGCATGGGTGCATGGGCTCCCAACCGACTCCCATTGGTTGCTACCTCCTGCCACCCTCCTGCTTCCTGCACCGACTCCCATTGCATGCCACCTCCTGCGGCCTTCCTGCCCTGCAGCCCTGATGGAGGATGTGATTGGCAGCATGGCGGGGCAGGTGCCGCTCAGGTGGGGCTGATCCTGGCTTGCTCTTTGTGAGGCTGCCGCCGGTGCTGTACAGGCCGTTGCATGCTGTGCTCGCTTGCCCCAGGTAAAGGCCGATCCCGTTGAGCCTGGTTTGCAAGGTTGCACAGCGATCTGGATGGTTCAGGGCTGGGCTTGCAGCACGTGGCTGCAGCACGAATGCCGCTTGTGCTGCGCGTGTACTGCCCAAGGCAGCTGCACACACCAGTACTTCCAGTCGCTTGCATTCACTGCACCAGTATTTCCACTCGCTTACATTCACTGCACCAGTATTTCCACTCGCTTGCATTCACTGCATGGCGTGCCCGCAGGAGCATCGCGGACGTCATCATTCGGCAGTATGGCGGCGACCAGTGGGGAGACTTCAAGGCAAGGCCTGGGGCCGTGATTTGAGTGGCTGCCTGACAAGCGGAGCGGTTTTCCTTGCCCAAGCGTGCGACTCTGAGCGGTTGCTTCCCTACACCCGCTGGATACTAAGCCGGCTCGCTCCGCTCAGCATGCGTGTGAGGCTTGTAGACAAGTCCAATTGCCACACTCTGTGTCCGTGCCCTGAAAGCAACGCTTACAAGCCATTGCCCCCTGCCCCATTCCATTGCAAGTGTGACAGGGCACGCTGCTGGGCCTGCTGACTGCCAGACTTGCAAGGACCCTGCTGTGCATACGCACATTGTGGGCAACCCCACTTTTGCAAGCGTTTGCCCCACCCGCCTCACCCATGCAGGGCACGGTGCTGGGCCTGCTGAGAGCCGCATTTACAAGGCCTCTGTGTGCATAAGGACACTTGCAAGTATTTGAGCATCCCCCCATTCCGTTGCAACCTTGCAGGGCACCCTGCTGGGCCTGCTGACCGCCAGACTTGCAAGGACTCTGCTCTTCGCAAGCACATTTTTGCAACCGTTTGCGCCACTCACCTCCCCTCAACCTTGCAGGGCACGCTGCTGGGCCTGCTGACCGCCAGCGGCGCTGAGCTGTCCATCCTGCAGAGCGCCAACCGAGTGGTGGCAGTAGGTGCGGCTGGAAAGTTATTGTTGTAATGAACCATGGTTGCGCAGATTAGTGTCAGCCTTGAAGTCATATCATACGGGATGGTCTGAAATCATGCAGTGATGAATGGTGAGTACATGCGGACCCCCACCGCTGCTGGTCGGGCGTGCGTGATTGACGATTGATCGCTTACGTGAAAACAATCCGCTCTGTCAATGCAGACGGCGTGCACATCTTGCGTGGTGGCTACAGAAAGTGCATGCAGCCAGTGCCCGTGCCACTCTCGGCAGCTGAAGGCAGTGCAGCCGGCGCGGGGCAGCAGCTGCCCGACGGCCCAGCGGCTGGCAACAGCGGGGTGGCCGCTTCGTTGCAGGAGTGGATGCAGCGAGGGACGGCGCTGGGCACTGAAGTGCTGTCCAAAGCGGCAGCGGGCGCAGCGGCGGCAGCGGCAGGCGCGGCGGCGGCCAGCAGTAGCAGGCGGCTTGGTGCGACACCAGGCGGGCAGGGCAGCTGAGACGAGCAGGAGCTTGCCAGCTGCTGCACCTCGGTTGTTAAGTGCCTGATGCGCTTATCATGTTGCTGCACCTGTAAACGTCCATGTTGGCAAGGGCAGGGGAGGAGGGCGGAGACGCACGGCGACTTGCGGGATAGTCGGCGCCAGCTGGCACCGACCATAGCGCATGCGCAAGCTGCCGCACCTGCCGCTCACCAGGAACTGGCGATCAATGCTGTGTTGAGCTGCCCAGGGGCAAAGACGCCTGCAGAAAGGAGGGGCGGGAGCATGGCTGTCAGCACGCTGTGGTCGCGCTGACCTGGCGCAGCTGCAGAGCTCCCGCCTGCCACGCTGGCGGTGCCCAGATCGCCGGCGGGCGCTGCTGCAGCTGCAGCACACAAGTCAAGCTGACCAATGCTGCACTGAGCTGCCTAGAGGCAGAGAAGCCTGCAGAGAAGGGTGGCGGGGGCAAGGCTGTCGGCACGCTGTGGTCGCGCTGAGCTGGCGGCGACTATACGCATGGTCGGTGCCAGCTGGTGCCGACCATAGCGCGGGTGGGGCCTGCTGCAGCTGCTGCACACATCCAACAGCCAACAGGCACTGGGCTGAGCTGCCCAGGGCGTGTAAACACATGTGTTCAAGTACTGCAATGAGCACAGCGCTGCTGCTGTCTTGCAAAGCCAAGCCAGCGTGCACAGAATTAGCTTGCGCTGCATCTGCGCTACGACGGTGGCTGACGGCATGCACACTAGACCGCAGCGACGGCGGCAGGCTGGCATCCCGTTTGCCTGCGCCACCAGTCTCCAACATGTTGTCACGGCGTCCTGCCCTCGCAGCGTTGCTGCTGGCCTGTGCAGCAGCAGCGCCCGCATTTGCACAGCCGCCGGGCAGCAATGCGGGCCTGCCGCCCTCCGCCACGCCCACCGGGCAGAAGATAATCGATCGAAACAGTGCGTCCAAGGCGGTGCGGGGCGCGGGTTGGGTATCGCCGCCGCCGGCGGCGGCTGGGCATGCCGACGTGGCCGGCTGCCCACTAGCGTGCGCTGCCTGCTAGCTGCGCTGCCCCTTCATGTGTTCACCACCCATTTGTGGAACGGGGCAATGCAGCGCGCCTGCATCCCAGCTGCTCAAGCACGAGGGCTCCTCAATGAAGGTTCATATATGACATTCGCAGCGCCAACACCAGTGCCCAGCCAACTTCCCCTGTGCAGCGCACTTGCTGATGGACCAGTTCAAGTACAGCGGTGCTGGCCTGCCCGCCACACTGTGACTGTGATGTCGTGCCTTCACACTTCCCTGCCTACACTGCAGCACATGCGCTCATGGACCAGTTCAAGTACACTGCTGCCGACGCAAGCTGACAGCAGACTGTCACTTTGCTGCCTGCTCACACTGGCGTGGCCTCACACTTCCTTGCTCTGCTGCGCAGCGCACGCGCTCATGGACCAGTTCAAGTACAGCGACGTCGACCTCATGACTCACCTGCTGAATGTGGAGTGCCTGGAGGGCGCATTCGACACGTGAGGGCTGGGATTGGGTTTGGCACCTGTCTTCTTGATGCTACCTAGGTGGCAGTGTGTTGAGCATGCGTGGGGAGCCGAGCTGGACTGAGTGATCCTGGCAGTGTTTGAGTTTGCGACTCCACGCCATGCCTGCTGCTACGTTGGGCAAGGGTGGGCTGCTGCATCCTGACGCAGGAATGGGCGGCAGCGGCTTAGGGTTTGCTGATGTGGCTCCCAAGCGCTGCTGCCGACGTCGCCCCAAAACCGCTGGCGGCAGCGCAGGCGTTCATTGCCCCCTGCTTCCCCTTCTTCTCAGCCTTTTGCCTCTGTTGCTGCCGCCGCCGTAGGTACGGCGCTTTCAGCCAGAACATGCACCCCGACTTGTTTGCGGGCGGGCCGCCGCCCATCGGCGGGCGCAAGGCCAACCTGTCGGAGCAGATCCAGCCGTGGGTGGAGGAGGTGGGTGGGAGTTTTTGGCACACGCATTTGCCGGCTAGCCGTGACAAGCTTGAATGCTTTGCTGGCTTTGCTCAGCCTTGGGTGGAGGAGTTATGTGGGCGGCAGTTGTATGAGCCTGTGCCAGCTGTTGCGCAATAGGCGAGGAGGTCGGGGCATTCAGTGCAAATGTGCGGTGGCACATTTTCCAGTGCGATCTCGCAATGCAACTTAAGTGGCACTTTCTCGTTGCACATGCAGAGTCTGGGCTGCGCGTGCCAGCTGTGCTGCCAGCCAAGAAGCATCCACTGATCTGCCGAAACATTCTGCCGAAACTGTTGATCATCCGGCTCCTTGAGCGCAGGTGGCGCGAGCAGAGGTTGGCCACGTGCGCCTGCTGAGGGAGGCGCTGGGCGCAGGTGTGCAAATTGCACGATCATGCGTATCTTTGTAGTGTCGTTCTGCGCAGCTGGCTCACCATGAGCCAGAAATATTTTTTGCACATCGTTGAAGCGGTTAGACCAGCCAAGTCTTCCCCGCCCTCCTTCCCCCCTTTGCAGCCGGACAGCCCTGCCCGTTGATCGACATTGACAAGGCTTTTGAGCAGGCAAGTGGCACCTGTAAAGAGGACTGTGAACGAACCTCCAGCAGAGCTGGCACCAGGGCAATTGTCTAGCGCAGTGCAACTTTGAGATGCAGCCGGTTTGGCGCTTCCTGCGGGCTATGCAAGGGTGCATGCAACCTTGCCTCTTGCTGCTCCTGCAGTTCTTCAACATGGCATTTGGCAGGAGTGGCACCAACTGGTGAGCTGCAACGGGTGTACAGCTATGGGTGTAGGTACGAATTCACCGGACACTGCGCCACTGCAGCTTGAGCAAATGAGCTGCCATGCTGAATGCGGCCCCGCTTGCATCAACGAGGGCAATGTGCGCATCACCAGCAGTTAATGAGTTTTGCAAGTCCCTCTACAGGGACCCCTACCACAACGACCTCAACTTTGTGCTGTCCATGTTCACCCTGGAAGAAGTGGGGGCCACCCTGAGCGCCGGCGCTGTGGGTGAGCCGTGCGAGACTTGAAAGTTTGCTGAACGGAGCCAGCCACCGCAATTCCTTTGCTGCAATGCAAACCTTTGCGCATGTGCACTGCTTCGAGCTCCCTTCTCCCAACCGCCCACAGGCTTGGCGGCCCTGACCGGCAACCTGACGGTGGTGGCGATTGCCGCCGGCCTTGCCGGCTCCGCAAGTGCGCTTCGCCTTGCCTGCATCGATCGCTCCAGAAAACTCGCGGCGGCTGCACTTTAAAGATACAGCCAGTTGTGTGCATGTGGGGGGGAGTCTTGCACGGGGCACCCCGCCGGTTGGCGCCCCTCCCACACTTCCACTGCCGCTGCCGCCCGCCTCTACCGCAGACTACCAGTCGGCGGCCGACCGCTACATTCTGTGGGAGCGGCGGGAAGAGATTGGTAAGCCTAGTTCTAAGCATCCTGCAAGGCAGCCGACTGCTTTTCCGCAATCCGCTACCAGCCAACCAACTCTCACCGCAGCGCGCTCTTGACCCTGCACACCCACATTGGCAGTGCCTGAGTTCAATGTGACAGTGACGCAGTTCATGGACGCGCTTTCGGCACTGCGTCAGGCGAGAATACCTAGTAGCGTTGACTAGAGCGGCCCCGAGTTGTGGCAGCTTGCAGCACAGCACATTGCCTTGCTTGCAACCAGCCTCCGTGTCCTACGTCGCAGCCTGGGTACATGAACCTGCAGGCAGCTGCCCCCTCCCCAACTGGTTGCAACCCGCCCTGCCCCCTCCGCAGCGCCTGACCGGCCCTGTGCTCATCGACCAGCCGCTGTTCTATGCCGGAGGCCTCAACATCGTGCCCACGGGTGCGCGAATCAGGCTGGTCTGTGTGCTGCTGTAGAATGAACTTCCAAGTGCTCAGCATTGCAGCTGCCACTGCAATGATATAGCCTGTACCTGCCTGCCTTCCGTGCCATGTGCTATGCTACATCATGCTGTGCCGCACTGCCCGGGGCGTGGTACCCTCAGCCCCTGCTTTGCACGCTGTGTCCCTGCCACCGTCCTGCAGACGGCAACGGCGTCACGCTGGCCCGCACGCCACAGCAGGCGAGCCTGGGTGCTGTGCATTGTGCATCGGCTGGCAGGGAATGTTTGAGCCCAGGCAGCACCTTGTCACGCTGCTGAGCCAGCCCTGCCTCGCGTCCTCATGCTCCCTTTCCCCCCGCTGCACCGCCCTGCCAGTGCACGCACCGCAACTGCCTCCAGCGCCGCCTTCGCTGTTTGCAGGTGCTGCATTTCCACACCCTGGGCTCGGCCAACGGCACCGGCGCTTTCTTCCCTGAGGGAGTGCGCGGCCGCATCAACCGCCCTGACCCGCTGCAAGTCCAGGTGATTACTTCCGTTGTGGCCTTCTGACTGCTTGCATTTGTGGTGCTGCAGCCTGTTGGTCCTGCTGCCGTTTTACTGCGGTGCGGCCGGCGTAATGGCCACAGCACAGCATGGAGCCAGGCAGGCTGCTTGCAGCCCTGCCTGCTGTACGGGTGCAACCGCTCACCTGCTTCACCACATACCTAGCACCTATCGCTCTGCTCTGAACAGTCTCCCTGCCTCCACCTGCTGACCCCGCCACTATGCACAGGTGCCTCCCGACCTGCTTGCCATGGCCAACCAGCCGTATGCCATCCGGCTGCGCAAGTGAGGGATGGCGCGCAGCCGTACGGCCGGCCAGCGGAGGCATAACACAGCATGCACAGCTCAGCGATCGCAACAGCGACAGGTGTCAAGCGGCGGAAAAGCGGCGTGCTAAGTAAGTGTGCGGCTGGCTTCTGCCAGAAGTTCTGGCTTGGGCAGGCCTGCTTTTGTACAAATGACCGAGCATTGAACGTTCTCCCATGCAAATCGTGTGCTGAGCTGAATGAGCTGCGTGTACCGCTGCTTGCAATGGTGCATGCCTGCATCGCAATGGTGAAGCGCAGCTTTGAGCGCAAGTTCAGAGTGTGGGCGGGCCCGGCTGTAGTCACTTGCCGGACACTGCCAGCAGGTGCTGCCCTCGTCCATTCTGCAGCCCCACAGTGAACAGTTGATGATGTGAAGACCGCCGATCTGGAGCGTGCAAGTGTGCTTCGGATGGCCCTGCACATCGACTTTCAACACTGCCTCGCGCATCGGGGCGGCTGTGCACTGTGCGGCAGTGGGGATGAACCATGTGCGGGAGCCGGGAGACAATACTGGATCTCACCTGGATTGTCTTGCTTCAAAGTGGGGGTGTTGTGGCCAGATCCGGGACGGCTGCTGCTGTTTGGGACGTGGGCAACGTCGGGTGCGCAACGGGCGCGCTGGGCTCGGTCAGCGGGGCGGTGACACTCGGCTGCCTTCGCGTGCCTGACTCAGCACTTGCACTTGATCCTTGAGAGCATCTGTCCAGCACACTTTCAAGCCACACACCCAGTCCTTTGAGCACCCCAGCCCGCCGCACCGTCAGCCATGGCGTGCCTCGGGCGCCCCAGCGCCGCCCTGCAGCCACGCAACGGCTCGATGGTAGCGCGGCATTCGGCTGCTCTAACTGCCGGCAGCAGCGGTGGTGCGGCGAGCGGGCGACGGGGTGGTGCCGTGGTGGCGGCGGCAGGCGGGGGTCGGCGCGGCGGCCGGGTGCAGGTGCGGCCTGCACAAAGCTTTGCTTGGCATGCTTGCTGGTGTGTATTCACTGTGCAACTTCGTTGTGCAACACTGCGTACTCCAATCAGCTGCCTTGCTCCCCCAAGCTCTTTCCCTGTGCTGCTGCAGCTGCGCGTTGCTGCGCACCCCTTGGCTGCAAGAGCAAGCAGCAGCAGTAGCAGCGGCAGTGGCAGCGGCGGCAGCACCGGCGAGGCAGCTGCGCCCCGGAAAAAGCCTGGCCCCCCACCCAGTCCCGTGCCAGACGTGGATGCGGAGCAGCTGCTGCACAGCTTGGGCCTCAGCAGCACAGCCGACCCTGCCACGCTGCTTCGCAGCCTGCGCAAGCTGAAGGGCGTGCGGCAGCAGGGCGTGCTCGACAACGCAGCAGCCGTGGCAGCGCACCTGCTCAGCCCTGCCGTGGGCCTGACGGCGCAGCAGGTGGGGCAGCTGCTGGAGTGCTGCCCAGCGCTGTTCAGCTGGCCACCAGAGCAGCGGGCGGCGGTGCTGTTTGGCCAGTTGCTAGGGGCTGGGCTGACGGCGGCGGATGCAGCACAGTGCTTTGCAGTTTTCCCCAAAACAGCAGAATACACCGCCCTTGCCCCTGGCCTGGCTGAGGCAGCAGCCATCCTGGCGCACAGCCAGGACCGGCAGGAAGGTCAGGGCATGAGGGCAGCTGTGCCAGCGGCGCAGCGCACAGTGGCGGCGCTGCTCAGCAGGATCCCCAGCGCTGTGCAGATGGTGTGCAACACAGCCGGCTACGTGCAGCAGCGTGCGGCGGAGCTGCAGCAGGCGGGCTTCACGCCTGCTCAGGTGGCAGAGCTGGTCTGGCGGCGGCCCGAGCTGCTTCATCGCAACGCTGCAGCCAAAATGGACAGCAAAGCGGCGGTGCTGCAGCAGGAGCTGGGGCTGACAGCAGCACAGCTGGTCAGCCTGGTGGCCAGCCGCCAGCCGCAATGGCTGACTTGTACCGTCAGCACCCTTCAGGAGCGCGCCGCAGCGCTGGTTGAGGTGAGGGATCTGATGTCTGTCCGTACTTGGCCTATCATGCAGCGTGATTTCTTGCCCTTGCACCGTGCGCCTGCAAGGGGCTGTCGGGCTGTTGGCTGGCTCTTGCGCTGTGTATGTTTAGTCTGGTCAGCTGCTCGCCACATATACCCACGACAGCCTGTCTATTTCTGCTCGCATCAAAGCAGGGCTTTGGCCGGGCCGACGCGGCAGTCCTGCTGTCGAAAAACCTCTCCGTGCTCAGCTGCGACCCCGCCGTGTGGCGGCGCAACCTGTGCTACATGGCAGCCTGCGGCGTGTCCGACCCCAAGGCAGTGCTGAGGCAGGCACCCAACCTGATGCACTTTGACCATGCTGCCGCCGGCTTTTTGCAGCGCCGCCTGCTGCTGCAGCGCTGCTTCCAACTGTCAGCTTCGCAGCTGTATGAGCAGCACCCCGGCTGCCTCACTCAAATTGCTGCGGAGCGGCTGGCGCAGCGGCTGCAGTTTGTGGAGCACTGCGGCCGGCAGCTCAGCATGACATCCGTTGTGAGAGCCAAGCAGGAAACGTTCCTGGCAGCCGTGGGCGCCAGCCAGGCGGAGTGGGAGGCGTGGGCAGCTGCCAACCCGCTGGCAGCCTGCCCGCTGTACCGCTGGGCGCAGCAGGCGGCAGAGGAGGAGGCGGCACAGCTGGCGGCGGCGCTGCCGCCCGAGCTGGCGCAGTGGGAGCCGCGGCCGAACAAATTCAAACGGCGCAGCCAATTTGAAGGCTAAACGGATTTGCTGGATTTTTCTTGCGATGTTTACACGATTGCTGTAGAATGCACCAGTTCAAGTCCCAAAGACACAGTCAGCTGGAAGCACTATAAAGTGCCGCTTGCGCAGCATCGACAAAACGGGGCATTCAGGGTATGCACATTTGTCATAATGCAGCGGCCGGCGGCGTGAGCTGCAGGATGCCCAGTGCTGCGAGGGGCAGCGCGATTCCGAGATCGAGCATTTAGTGCAAGCCAGGCTGGGGAACCCAGATGCCAACGCTGGTGGCTCAGGGTTTGCATTGCATTGCATTACATTACATATTGTAGGGGACCCAAATGCCAGGCCACCTGTTTGCCTTATCAACCGGTTGCATTGTCGTTGCACACCTGCCTGCATCCTGCCTGCAGCTCACGAGCAGCGATTTACACGTGCACATCAGTGCAGTCCAGACCGACTGCAGATCCTGAATGCTGGGCCCAACGACCCTCCCAATCATGCTTGGTCTGGCTGCTCTGCCAAACCAAGCGCTGTCAGGCAGTCCGCCAGTTGTTGCCCTCCTTCCTCATGCTGCACACATGCCGCTCCACCCTCTGTCGCCTGCTGCTGGCCGACGGCGTGTGCCTGCACTGCTGAGCTGCCTGCCTCCAGCTGCTGCTGCTGCTGCTCCGGCTGCTGCTGCTGCTGCTGCTGCTCGGGTTGCTGCTACTGCTGCGCGGCATGCCCGCCGTCTGCGCTCGGCCGCCGCCAAAAGTGCAGGATGGTGAGGACCTCTTCATCGGCCTTGCGCTGCAGCGCGATCCGAGCCTCAAAGCCGGCTGCCTCCATGAGTCGCATGAGCTCTGCAAGAAGAGGGGTGCATTCTGTTGACAATGAGTGTATGCAATGTCTGCTGTTCCTGGTGGCCCAATCGACAGCGGGCATGGAGCAGCAGGCTCAGTGCAGGCAGCACATGTACAGTAGTAGCCTCTGCCCACACAACATCTGCCAAGGCGTGCCACATCAGCCTTGCCTCTCCACACCCACGCATGCCAACGGCACCCACAGCCGCTCACCCGGCGGATCATTCTCGTGCACCGCCACCAGAAACGCCTCGCCCCGCGGCGACAGCAGGCGCGGCAGCAGCGGCAGCAATCGGTCGGTGACGCGGCGGCCGCGCGCGCCGCCGGCCCATGCCGCCGCAATGCCGCCTCTGCTCACTTCCTCATCTGGGGTGGGCACGTAAGGCGGGTTGAACACCTGCAGAGTTGGATGGCATGAGGAAATGTGGCGACAGTGGTCAGGAGTAAAATCCACAAGGAGATCGAGTCGAATGGAGCAGAGGCTGCAGGAGGCTCAGGAGTGGGCAGGGCAGGGAATGCTCACCGGCAGGTCGACCTGCCCCGGCTGCCCCGGCTGCGTGTTTCCCGCAGGAAAGCAATTGCAAAGTTCGTTCCAACAAGCTGTGCTCACCAGCAAATCCAACTGCCCCTCAGCCGCCGGCAGCAGCGCGGAGGCGAGGTCGCACAGCAGCACATCCACTCGCTGCGCCACCTGCATTGCAGAAAAACGGTTGGACAGGAAATGAATGGACCAGGTTGGAGTGGCTAGCCATGGAGCCGCACCACCCCGCACTTAGATTTGGCATGGCACGGCATGGCATGGCATGGCACGGCATGGCATGAAATGTGGCTGCAGCATCATGACATGGCATGGCATGGCATGGCATGGCATCGCATGGCCCCGCATGGCATGAATGGTGGCTGCTGGCTGCAGCAGCATGGCACGGCATGGCATGGCACGGCATGAGGACGGCATGCAGCTTGGGTGCGCAACATTCCACGCCGCTGCACCGCTCCCTCATGCTCCAGCTCACTCCTGCTGCCAAGCAAACCTTCAAGCAGAGCCACATGAACATGTGTCCCGACATTTGCTCACTCGCCTCGTGAGCGGCCAGCGTGGCGCGCGTGGCAGCAGCTGCCTGCGGGTTGATGTCCGTTGCCAGCAGCTGGGCTGCAATCCCCAGCTCCCGCAGCAGCAGCGCCAGGGAACAGATGACGTAGCCTGAACCGCAGCCCACTTCTAGGCACCTGCGGGGCAGGCGGGTCACCGGCGAGCGCAGACAGACATTGAAGCAGCAGTAAGCAGGCGAGCACACGGGCAGTGCATGCACATCCATGCCCGCAAGCGTCATGACGTGCGGCCATGCTCTCATCTCCCATGCAACATGACAGACACCGCAGCAGCTGGCAGGCAGCGCAAGCAGCTGGCGAGTGCCAGAGCTGCCCCTTGCAATACCCAAGCAGGCATGCAAGCAGCCGCACAGCCATGGCAGGTGGCGAGCACGGCTTAGCGCTTCCCAGGCAGCCGTGCACCATGCAAAGCGCTTCAGCTGCGCAGCCAGCAAGCAAAACCAGGCACGCCCGCCGCAGCTTCTCTGCAGCAGGCGCCTGTTGTGCCTGCAAGGGCCCCGCCCGATGCTCACAGTCGGGGCGGCTGCTCCCTCCACGCTTCCCGGTGAGCCGCCAGCGCATCTACCAGAGCAAAGCTGTCCTGCACGGCAGCAGACACAGCAGCGGAGCATGGGGGAAACGGGCAATGGGTTGGCAGTTGGGAACAGGCAATTGCGGCGATTAGGGCGCACGGCCGCGGCGCGTCCCGCGCCTGTGCGGCAGGTGCGTGGCGGCGGCGGCGCAACTGGGCCTTGGTTCCCAAGCGGCGGCAACTGGGCCTTGGTTCCCAAGCGGCGGCAGGCTGCAGCGCACCTCTGCTGGCTCATAGACGTCGCGGTGGAAGGTCGTCTTCTTGATGCTGGCGATCATGCTGCCCAGGCTGGCTGGCTCGGAGGAGAGCAGGCGGCAGCAGGTGGCGGCAGGGGTGGCGGCGGCGGCGGCAGCCCAGCAGCAGGCGTGCCGAGGGGTGAGGGCCAATACCAGCAGCTCAATATACCTCTGCGTTACTGTCAGAGGCTGCTGCAGCGGGCAGAGAGGCTCACAAGAGGCGGCTGCTGGGCGGCGCTTGCTGCTGCACCGATCTCGCCGTCTGGCCTGCTCAATTTGATGTCGAATCCACCCGGGCTCGCAAGGACCGGCGTACATGCGCTGTCGAGATGCTCGCCCCCCATGCAACGCGGGTCCAGCCTGGCAGCGCAAAAGCGGCCCCACAGCGGCCCCAGCACCAACCTTACAACATCCCATGAGCTTTGCAACACACCCGAGCAAGCGCAGCTCATCAGTGAACGCAGTGCAAGGACACGCGCCTGTCCCCGCCTGAACACGCAGCCCCTGGCCGGTCCCGCGCGCCCCGACATTCCTGGCATGCTGGGAGCATACGGCCCCATCAAATTGGCGCCGCCAGCGCCGCCTGCAAGCCCTACTGGGCCTCGTGCAGCCACCAGCGGCGCCCCCGGCGGCCTGGCGCCTGAGAACGTGGTACACGGCAAGCCCGCAGCCGAAAAAGTCTGTCAGGTGGGTCGCTCTGGAGCGCCCAAGCGCGGGGGACTGTGTGCCCGCTGCTCGGGGCTGGCGGGGGCCTGTGCGGCGGCATGTGCTGTGCGGATCGTGATGCTGGGTGCGCCACGAGGCGCTGGAGCGCACGAGCGCCTCGCAACCCAGCCCTCTCTGCTCGCACCCCCCGCTTGCAGGTGTGTGGGCGGCTCCTGCAGGCGCTGGGCCTCACGGGCTACTACCTGGTGAGCAGGGCAGGCTGCTGGCTACGCAGCCGCGGGCTTCCGAAGCCGCTGGGCTGGCCACGGAGGGTGGCCCCGCCGCCGCCTTCCCGCCGCACTGCGCGATACGGCTGGCGGCGAGACCGCCGGGGCAGCTCCGGCCCTGGCCGCCGCGCTGCAGCCGCCCTGGCTCCCCACTCCCGCCCACCCACGCTGCTGGCCACCGCGCTCGCAGCCGTGCGCCGCCAGCCCTGGGCATGCACCGTGCACCCGTCAAACAAGGGATCCTGCCTCCCACCCGTACCCACTCTGCACCTCCTTCCGCATCCCTTTTGCAGCGCTATAGGATCTGCCGCGACCACCGAGATGCACCCTGCCTCGTCATCCAGGGCGTGAACAGCCGCTTCTGCCAGCAGGTGCGGCCGATGGGTGCTGGCGCCTGGAAACCCGCCGGGGCCTGGCAGTATCCCGTACGGCCCCCCTGCCACGCCGCGCCGCGCCGCGCGGCGGCACCCTCACTGCCCCCTGCCCACCCCCTCCTCCCCCCCTCCTTTCTTCCCCTGCTCTGCAGTGCGGCTTCTTCCACCCGCTGCAGTTCTTTGTGGGCAGCCGCCGCTCCTGCCAAGACCGGCTGAACAAGCATGCGGTTCGGCGCAAACGGGCCGCCGCTCGGAAAGCTGGCGGGCTAGCGGCACCAGCTGAGGTACCTGCCCAGCCGCACGCCGGCGGCTGCGCCGGCGGCCCGCCTGTTGCGCAGCTCGCCCTGCTGCCCAGCCCGCTGCACACTCCACCCAAGCCGGGAGGCGTGGCAGGTGAGGGGCTTGGGGCGGCGGAGGGGCAGCCAGACTGCTCGGCTCGGCCTCAAGTGAGCATGCGCTGCATGTGTTACGACCTCCTGCAACGCACAGCTGTGCACAGCTGTGCCCTGCTGCGGCTGCATGCCTATTGTATGCATAGCACTGCTGCTGGCTTGCAGCTTGCAAGCCAGCAGGGCAGCAAAGGTGGGCAGCTGATTGCATCAAGGCAGCCTGCGGGTGTTGTACCGTACAGCTGCGCTGCTGGAGCTGCCTTTGCTTCAGCTTGCCCTGCGACATGCTTGCCCGTCCTCACCAGCACCCACAAACCCACACGCCCTGCAGCTGCGGTACAACAGCTGACCAAGCAGCACAGGGAGGAGGCGGCGGCAGACGGGCGGGGCAGCCCTCACAAGCGGCCCAAGCTGGTAGGGCAGCCCAGCACCAGCAGCGGCGCCGCGACCGACACAGAAGTGGGATCCGGAGGCCCCAACCGCGGCGGCAGCAGCTCACCTGCAGCGGTGCAGGCGGCACAGGCGGCAGCAGGCGGCGCGGCGGGCGGGGCGGCGCGGCCGCCGCAAGCAGTGGCGCTGCAGGCGGCTTTGCCCGGCGGGCTGCAGATCAAGCTGGGACCGCCGGCCCCGCCACGCTCGCCCCATGCAGCACAGCCCAGGCCCCCGCTAGGCCTGGCTGGGGCGGCGCTCAGCCCGCCCGCCAGCCCAGCGTCCGCAGCAGGGTTGCCCACGCTGCGGGGCGCAGCGCAGCAGCCTGCTGGGGGTGCTTCGGTACCGTCCGCCCTGCTGCGCATGCTGGCGCTGCAGCTGCCGCAGGCATCTGCCTCAGCCCTTGCTGCGGTGGTTGAGGGCATCGCTGCTAGCCAGCACCCCTGGCCCCCTGCCCCGGCAGACAGCCCTCCAATCAGCCCACAGGCAGCCGCGGCGGCAGAGGCCGAGGCAGCCATGGCAGCGGCCGAGGCGGTCCTACGCCAAAACGCGCTGCAGCGGCAGGTGGGCTGCTTCTGGCACTGCTGTGGGCAGCCGACTTGCACGTGTCGCACTCTGTTTGTGGGCAGCGTGATTGCACTTGCGGCTCCGTGCATTTCGGTTTTCAGCCCTGCAATGGGCCTGTTGTTTGCCACCGAATTACGCATTGTGCCTGCTGGCGCCACTGCCCTGCGACAAATAACTCCCCGCCGCTACTCCGTCCCGTTGTGCAGGCATGGCAGCACGGGCAGCAGGGTGCGCCCGCTGTGCCTGCTGCGGCCCAGCAGCAGCCAGCGGCAGCGCCTGCAGCTGCACTGCCTGCTGAGCAGGCGGCTCACCCGCCGGCACAGCAGCAGCAGCAGCAGCAGCCCCTGCTGCCGCCCGTTCGCACTCGGCTCGAGCAGCCAGCGCCCATGAAACCGCCGCCCCCTGCTGATGCCCCGCAGCAGCAGCAGCAGCAGCAGCATGCGTCTGCCCAGCAGGATCTGCCGCAGTGCACGCTCATTGTGCGCAGCTGCCAGCGGCCCACAATTGTGGTGCCAGCTCATGCTCAGCCTTGGGAGCTGCCCCTTGCAGCTGTGCCGGTACCTCCTGCAGTGGAGCTCCATCCAGGGAGCCCCGCTGCGGCACCGGCAGGTGCACAGTTGGCAGCGCGGCAGGTTCCTGGCTGCGGCCCCAGCGGCAGCGCCGGCAGCAGCCCTTGCGCAAGCGCAGGCGGCAGCGCGGACAGCAGCCCTAGCGGCAGCCCTCGCGACAACGCTGGCGGCAGCCGCGGCGGCAGCCCAAGCCCCAGCCCCGGCCATCACAGCGCAGGCGGCAGCCCCCACAGCAGCGCCCTTGCAGCAGACGAGGCGGCTGCGGCTCAGCATGCGCTGCCACAGGGCGGCCGGCTAGCTGGCACGGTTCGCGGCATTGTGCCAGGTGGCGTCTCTCTGCCGCCTGTCAAGGTGCAGAGGGTCACAATCCACGAGCGCCCCGGCTGGTCGCTGCCGTCTGTGCGCAAACGCGGGCCGGACAGCGACGGCAGCAGCGAGGGAGAGGGGGCAGCAGCAGCAGCAGCGGCGGCATCGGAGCAGGGGCCACAGCCGCCGCCGGCCAAGCGGCGGGAGCTGGCTGCTGTGCGCGCTGCGCCTGCAGCTGTGCAGCACCGCCCGGTGACCCACCAGCAGCGCTCGCCCCGGGCGGCCGAGGCAGCAGATGACGACCCCTTGGCTGTGCTGCTGGCGGCAGCAGCAGCAGAGGAGGAGGCAGACGCTCGTAGGGCGGGCAGCGGAGAGGTTGCACCGCAGCGGCGCTCGCACCGCAAGGCAGCCCAGGCGCCCAGCAAGGCGGCGGTGGCGCGGCACAAGCGGCCTGGCCTGCGGCAGCAGCAGCAGGAGCATGCAGCGCCACTTTGGCTGCCGGCTGCTCCAGCGGGCACGGGGCAGCAGCAGGTGCAGCTGTCTGGTCTGCTTGGGCAGGCGGCTTATGGGCAGGCGGCATTCGGGCAGGCCCAGGCCGCCCAGCAGCCGACGAGCGAGCAGAGCCTGCTGTTCCAGCTGCTGGCACAGCAGGCGCAGCAGGCACAGCAGGCACAGCAGGCACAGACACAGCAGGCAGCCCTGCTGGCCCTGCTCTCCCCTGGTGCGCCCGCCCCACCCACAGCGGACCAGCTGCTGCAGTTTGCGGCACAGGCAGGCGGCGATAGCTCCGCCCTGCTCGCAGCAGCGGCCTCTGCGATGGCGCCGGCCGCCCCCGCCCCCGCCGCACAGCCAGCGCAGCCGGCGCAGATGCTGCAAACGCTGCTGGCGGGTGTGCAGTCCTTTGGGCTGCCAGTTTCCAGCCTGGTCCCGCTGCTGTCAGGCATGGAGGCCCTTGGGGTGCCCCCTGCCAGGCTGGCAGAGTTGCTGGTTGCGCACCAGGCGTCCATGCAGCAGCAGCTTGCAGAGCGGGAGTGGGAGGCGCAGCAGCGGCTGCTCGCAGCTGTGGCGCAGCAGCAGGTGCTGGCTACTCTGGTGCGGGTGGCTCAGCAGCAGTCGGTGGCTGAGTTGGCGGCCAGTGCGGCTGGCCCGCCCGTGGCGAACCAAGGCCCAGCGCAGCTTGTCGCAGCCCTGGCAGGCCTGGGCGGCGCAGGCTCGCCCCTGCTGCAGCTGCCAGCTGGCATGCCCTCTGCCCCACCTGCACCATTCAGCCCCCAGCAGCCGCTCACGATCATCAAATCAGACAGCGGCAAGGACAGCTTGCAGCGCGTGCAGCTGGCGCAACAGGCAGTGCAGGAGCTGCTGCAGCAGGCAGGAGGCGTGCTGCCCGCTGCAAGCTAGCTCGCAGCTGCGGCTGAGGTGGCAGAGGCGGAGCCAGCCACCTTGCTGCCCGCTCGCCAAGGGCCTTCGGTGCTAACCGACTTTTGACTTTTGTCGTAGACCCTGACTGAAAATGTGCGAGCTGCAGGCTCCCGGGTTGCTCCCTTGCAAGCTTCCACTGCAGTTATGTGTTATCTGCTTCCTACACCTCAGCCCAGCCTGAATTTGTCCTTAGGTATCGTTGCTTGCTCCTCATGAACCGAGCTGCCACAGCTGGGCTATGCATAGACCGCATTTGGTGTCTGCTCCTGTTTTTCCTCCTTCCCCTGCCTCTCTCAAGCCTGCTACCACTGCCAGCACCCAAGCCCGTCTCTGCTTTGGCTAATGGCCCACTGCCTTGTACTATTGACAGGTGCAAAAATTTCCATCCAGCTGCACCCTCTCTTCACTCTTCATTGGGATGACCCCCATTACCTGCACGTCTCTCGACTCAAACGACTGCCTCAGCGCCAATGTATGGCAGTACCCAACGTCCCTCACTGGTCATTGTCCTCCCGACCTCCTGTACCAAACGATCATGTGTCCTCCAGCCATCCATCTGGCTTTTCAACGACTGCATTTACATCTGATGGGTGCCCAGTGGCCTAACTTAGTTGAAATCAAGTTGAAAAGCTCGCTCACCAGCAGAGTTGCAGATGTAACAGCTTGCGTTGACTCAACTGAGTGCGCGGACTTATGCAGCAATTCGACCTCGCTTTCCAATTGATTTGCAACCTGCAGCATGCAGCAAGCAAGGTGGCAAATGGAGCATTTTACAACTGGCAATAACCTGGCATTCTAGCTGAAATCTGTGTGTTGCCCTGTGGGGAATGGGCTGCTGAGCCTGGCACCAGGAGCGCTGACCGGGCGGGCGGTGAGGAGGCTGTGTGCACAGATCTGGCGCCTCTCAGCTCATCAGCCGCCCTCTCGGCAGCACGGGCGCCCCATTGAGCGCCAGTGGAGGCTGGGTTTGCGCCCCACGCTGAGGTGACGCTGGTGGGGCGCCTCGGACGCCGCTGGGCAGCTGAACTGCAGGAGAAACCTGCTCAGCAGAGAGAGCCTGGACTCTCTGCCTCTGCTGGGAGGCTGCAGCACCTGCCAACCCCGCCGCTGCTGGCTGCCGCCGCTTGCCACAGCTGCAGGCATGGCGCCTGGTGGCAGCAGGGCGAGGATGAGCAACAGCGCTGCTCCCACTGCGGCAGCAGCCACACATCAGGCCTTTGGAGGCGCCACCCCACCACCAGGCAGCAGCTCTGTAACGCCTGCGGCATGTATGCATCAGGGCATGGTGGCGAGCTGCCTCCCGACAGCGTGCTGCAGCGGCGCACTGCTCAGCCGGGGCGGACTGGAAAGCAGGAGGATATAGCGCAGCGACGCTGCCTGCAGTGTGGCTCGGCCAGCCCTGGCAAGGGTGCGAACTGGCACCGGCACCCGGCCACCGGCGAGGAGTGGCTGTGTGCGCCTTGCTACAAGAAGATTTCCAGGAGGCAGGCAAATGAGGAGGGACAGCAGCAGCAGGGTGACGAGGAGAAGCGCTGCTCCCACTGTGGCAGCAGGCGCACCACGGGCACCTCGAGGAGGCACCCCACCAGCGGGCAGCGGCTGTGCAATGCCTGCGGCGGGTATGCAGACAAGCATGGCGGCCAGCTGCCTCCGGACAGCGTGCTGCAGCGCCGCCCTGCTCAGCCGCGGTGGCTAGGAACGCAGGAGGAGATGGCGCAGCGGCGCTGCCTGCAGTGCGGCTCGGACAGCGCAGGCGCTAACAGGCGAGCACGGTGGTTCCGTCACCCAGCCACCGGCCAGGAGTGGCTGTGCACGCCCTGCTACAACCGCACCAATTATCTCCTAAAAAGCAGCGGCAGCAGGAGAAGACACAGAGTGCAGCGCAGCAGCTGGGGCCAAGCGGCAGCGAGGAAGGTCCGGAGGAAGGCGAGCAGGCACCACCGTCATCACAGCGGAAACGCTCACGGGGGCAGATGGAGCAGATAGGGCCGGAAGGCCGCAGCTATGCAGCTGAGAAGCAAGCCAGTGGCAGCCAGCAGCCAGCTGGCAGCAGCAATGGGGCAGCAGCAGGGCAGCAGGGGCCAACGCAGCAGCAGCAGCAGCAAGCTGGCTCCCCCAATGGCACCGGCCCGCAGCCAAGCGACGGCAGCGCCGCAAGCAGGCGCAGCCCCAGCACCTGCCACCTGAACAGAAGCAGCAGCAGCAGCAGCGAGAGCCATCGCTGGCACCCACAGTGCGGGTTGAGGGTGCAGCTGAGCCAAGTGGCAGCGAGCAGCCTGCTGCGGCCTGCTTGGGTGGCGCACTGATTGCGGCAGGGCAGGCAGCGGCGACAGCAGGCACAACGGCTGCAGCTGCTGCTGGCACAGCCTCTAGCAATGAGGCGGCAGTGCAGCTGCAGTAGCAGGCAACCCAGCTTGCAGACGCGCCGCCTCTACCCTTGGCGCAGGCAGTGGTAGAGCCCGATCTGATCGCCTTGCTGCTGCAGTCGATGGAGGTGGCGGCGGCGGCAGCCTCTGGCCTAACTCCCGAGCTGGTGGCGGCCTTTGCTGCTCTGCCACCAACAGATGCACGGCGGGTGAGTGGCTTGCTTGGGGGCTGGTTTGGGGTTCTCATTTCCCTGCACCCAGCTATGACCCTGCAGCAGCGCGTTTGTTGTGCAGCGGCTGGTGAACAAAATCTGACGCGCGCTGCTCCCGTGTGCTGCTCCACTTTCAACACTGCAGGAGGCTTTCTTGAGGTGCCTGCTGCAGCGCAACCAGTTCAGCGCAGCGGCGGCCTTCATGACAAGTGCGCTGCAAGGGGCGGGCCGCTCGGTGCCGGCGGCAGGCTGAGCGAGACCGTGATGGCATGCCGCAGGAGGGACGGGCGGTTAGAGGGCGGCAGGATCTGTGTCTGCCGGTGGTCAGCGCACACTATGTGCTTTGTCGATGCGTGGTGTGTAATGCTTTTAAGATGTTTGTTTGCAACACGAGATTGTTGCCCTTGCACAACCTTGTAACTTGCACAGTGCAAGTGCTAGTGCTGCCTGCACAGCAAATGCTGCCGCCAAGCAGGCAGGGTGGCCAGCGATGCAGCTTGAGTCTATACGTATGTCGTATACGTACATGTGTTGGTGTTCTGCAATCAGCAGTGCACTGGAGGTGGAACGGCAGAAGGTGTGCCATGCCGTGAACTGCGTTAGGTGGCCCTAACGGCTGTGTTAGGGGGGGCTAACGAGCGTCTGCTGCACTCCAGTGCCGCTGACGCAGCATCAGCACACTTCCTGCCATGCTGTGCACTGCGTTAGGGGGGCCTAACGGCAGCGTTAGGCGGGGCTAACGAGCGTTTGCTGCACTCCGGTGCCGCTGACGCAGCATCAGCACACTTCCTGCCCTGCCGTGTGCTGTGTTAGGGGGGGCTAACGAGCGTCTGCTGCACTCCGGTGCCGCTGACGCAGCATCAGCACACTTCCTGCCCTGCCGTGT
>VFQQ010001124.1_pt1 | contig 40622 bp, 43 predicted proteins | sample 3512341 | NCBI WGS metagenome assembly VFQQ01 (sample SAMN10412373, study PRJNA504923) | tailings metagenome | isolation source: Relicate 2 Philex TSF1 revegetated site | place: Philippines: Tuba, Benguet | collected 2017-08-29 | reverse complement strand
CGCATTCTTCCTGCGAAAGCCCAACGAAATCAGCGGAGGGCCGCGCGGCTGTCCCCTGCGTGGTTCGAGACGCCGGGCCGAGGCCCGGCTCCTCACCATGACGCATTCAGCAAGGCTCTGACCTCGTCATCCTCGCGCTCGTCGCGAGGACCCAGGCGGGGTGAGACGGACACTCAAGCGCGACATCCCCGCCGCCCGTGTTCACGGGTGGTCGGAACGAGTCCCACCACGTCGTAACCGGGATACTCGCCTACGCCGCCTGGATGATCCCCAGGAAATCGGCCGCCTTCAGGGAGGCGCCGCCGACCAGGGCGCCGCCGACGTCGCGAGCCTTGAGGATCTCGGCGGCGTTCGAAGGCTTCACCGAACCGCCGTAGAGGATCGGAACCCGGGCGCCGTCCTCGCCGAACCCAGCGACCAGAGTCGCGCGGATCGCGACATGGACCTCCTCGATCTGCTCCAGCGTCGGGGTCAGTCCGGTGCCGATCGCCCAGACCGGCTCATAGGCGACCGAGAAGGCCTTGCCCGCCAGCGCGGCGGGCAGCGAGCCCTTCACCTGCCCGGTCACCACCGCCAGGGTGTCGCCGGCCTCACGCTCGGCCAGGGTCTCGCCGACGCAGACGATCGGCTCCAGCCCGGCCCGCAGGGCGGCCTCGACCTTGGCGGCGACGGCCGCGTCGGTCTCGCCGTAGCCCGCGCGACGTTCGGAATGCCCCAGGATCACCAGCCCGGCGCCGGCGTCGGCCAGCATCTCGGCCGCCACGTCGCCGGTGAAGGCGCCCGACGCCTCTGCTCGGCAGTCCTGGCCGCCGACCTCGACGCCCGAACCGGCCAGGGCGTCGGCCAGGCGGTGAATCAGGGTCGCCGGCGGGCAGATCGCCACGCGGGTCGACGGCGGATGGGAATCGACGGCGGCCGCAACGGCGCGGGCCTCGTCGAGCGACGCCTCGACGCCGTTCATCTTCCAGTTTCCGGCGATCAGGGGGCGAGGCGTGGACACGGATGGAGGCTCCTGGCGTGATTTTCGTTCAGGAGCGCCCTAATCGAAGCGCGCGGCCGTGTCACGTCGCTTCCTCACGGCTTGCGAGGGTCGCGCAGCGTCCACTATACCGCGTGGACGGCGTCTTGCGCCGCATGCTGTCCAAAGGTCCGACGACTCCATGCTCTCCGTCTTCCGCAAGTTCGCCAAGTCCTGGCTCGCGCTCGGCCTGCTGGGGCTGATCATCGTCTCGTTCGCGATCGTCGGGCTGCCCGACGCCTTCCAGGGCGCCGGCGCCAAGACCGACGTCATCCGCGCCGGGACCCGGCACGTCGACCCGGCGATGTTCAAGCGCGCTTACGACAACTACCGCGAACAGCTGGAGCAGCGCTTCGGCCAGCCGATCACCCCCGAGCTGGCGGTGAAGGAAGGCCTCGACCGCCGGGTGCTCGACGAGATGGCGACGCAGGAGTCGTTCGCCGCCCTTCTCGAGAAGCTCGGCCTGCGGGCCAGCGACAAGATGCTGACCAACCTTCTGGCCGAACAGCCGCGGTTCTTCGATCCGGTGACCCGCAAGTTCGACAAGGCCCGCTACGAGCAGGCCCTGGCCGAGAACGGCATGACGCCGAAGGTCTTCGAGACCGGCCTGAAGGACGACATCGCCAGCCGTCAGTTCGTCGCGGCCGCCGCCGCCGGCTTCCGCGCTCCGCGGGCCTATTCGGGCCTGGCCGGCGCCTTCGCCTTCGAACAGCGCGACCTGGCCTACTTCCTGGTCGATCCCCGGAGCGTCGGGACCATCCCGCAGCCGACCGACGCCGAGCTGAAGGCGTTCATGCAGGAGAACAAGACCGCCCTGACCCTGCCCGAGTTCCGGGCGATCAGCGTCATGGCCCTGTCGCGTCAGGAATACGAAAGCCAGGTGACCGTCTCCGAGGCGGACGTCCAGAAGCAGTTCGCCTTCCAGAAGGACTCGCTGTCCAAGCCTGAGCTGCGGTCGGTGCTGCAGATCCCGGCCAAGGACGCCGCCCAGGCCCAGCAGATCGTCGCCCAGCTGAACCAGGGGCAGAACCCCAACGAGGTCGCCGGCCGCATCGGCGTCCAGCCGGTGCGTTTCGACGACAAGCCGCGCACCGCCTTCTTCGACCCGGCGGTCGCCGCGGCCGCGTTCCAGCTGCCGGAAGGCGGCGTCAGCGGTCCGGTCAAGGCTCAGTTCGGCCTGGCCGTGCTGAAGGTGACGAAGGTGACGGCCGGCCAGGAGGCCCGTCTCGAGGATCATCGCGCCGCCATCGAAGCCAAGGTCCGCGCCGACCTCGCCGCGGCCAAGGTCTCCGACGTGGCCAAGGTCTATGAGGACGCGCACGGCCAGGGCTCCGACATGGCGACCGCCGCCGCCAAGGCCGGACTGAAGATCATCTCGCTGCCGCCGATGACGGCCGAGGGCGTGACCCAGGACCGCCGCCGCGCGCCGCTGCCCGAGCCCATCCTCAAGGCCGCGTTCGAACAGTCCCAGGGCGTCGAGAGCGACATCCAGGAAGCCGGCGACGGTCAGTACTTCGTCGTCCGCGTCGACCGGGTGATCCCCGCCGCCATGCCCCCGATGGAGACCATCAAGCCGGACCTGATCCGCGCCCTGATGCTGCGCCGGACCGCCGAGCGGATGCAGGCCAAGGCCGATGAACTGGCCGCCCGCGTCAAGAAGGGCGAGTCGATCGACGCCGTCGCCGCCTCGGCCGACGCCAAGGTGCAGCGCCTGACCGGCCTGAGCCGCGCCACGGCGAACCAGCACGCCGCCCTGGGCCGCGAGCTGCTCGGCGCAGCGTTCGGCGCCAAGAAGGGCGAGGCCTTCACGGCCCGCGGCCAGCAGTTCGGCATCGCCGTCGGCCGGGTGGACGCCATCCGCCCCGCCGGCGTCGACGTGACGGCCATGGCCGCCAACCAGCAGTCGCGCCAGTTCAGCGAGCAGATGTTCGGCGACATCGCCGAGGCCTCGCGCAGCTACGCCCGCACCCGCCTGAAGACCGAGACCAACCTGCGCAACGCCCGCATGGCGATCGGCATCGCGCCGGACGAGGCCGGTCCCGCCGACGGCAAGGCGGCGCCCGCCGCCGCGGGCAAGGGCCAGTGACCGGGGGGCCGACCCCCGAGCCCGCGTTCGAAGCGTTCGCGGCGGCCTGGGACGCCGGTCGGCCCCAGGTCGTCTGGTCGCGGCTGATCGACGATCTGGAGACGCCGGTCTCGGCCTATCTCAAGATCGGCCACGGCCGGCCCTATTCGTTCCTGTTCGAGTCGGTCGAGGGCGGCGCGTGGCGCGGCCGCTATTCCTTCCTGGCGATGAAGCCGGATCTGGTCTGGCGCTGCCGCGGCGACGTCGCCGAGATCGCCCGCGGCGCCGAGGCGATCGCCCGCGGTGATTTCGTGCGTCAGGACGCCGGCGCGCTCGAAAGCCTGCGCGACCTGGTCGCCGCCTCGCGGATGGAGCTGCCGGCCGGTCTGCCGCCGCCGGCGGCCGGGGTCTACGGCGCGCTGGGCTACGACATGATCCGGCTGGCCGAACACCTGCCGAACGTCAATCCGGACGCCCTGGGGCTGCCGGACTCGATCATGACCCTGCCGTCGGTGGTGGTCGCGTTCGACGCGATCGCCCAGGAGATCCTGATGGTCACGCCGGCCCGCCCGACGCCCGGCGTCTCGGCGCGCGAGGCCTACGACGCCGCCCAGGCCCGGCTGAGCGAGGTGCTGACCGATCTTCGCCGGCCGCTGGTCGCGCCGGAGGCGGGGACGCCCTCGCCGATCGCCTTCACCACGCCGGTGAGCCGCGAGGACTATCGGACAGTCGTCGAGAAGGCCAAGGACTACATCGGCGCCGGCGACATCTTCCAAACCGTCGTCGCCCACCGGTTCCGCACGCCGTTCGAGCGCGACCCGTTCGCCCTCTACCGTTCGCTGCGCCGGACCAACCCCTCGCCGTTCCTGTTCTACTTGGACTTCGGCGACTTCCAGCTGGTCGGCTCCAGTCCGGAGATCCTGGTGCGGCTGCGCGACGGCAAGGTCACCATCCGCCCGATCGCCGGCACCCGCCCCCGCGGCGCGACCCCGGAACAGGACCTGGCGCTGGAACAGGAGCTGCTGGCCGACCCCAAGGAGCGGGCCGAGCATCTGATGCTGCTGGATCTGGGCCGAAACGACGTCGGCCGCGTCGCCCGCCTGCGCGAGGCCGGCCGCAACGCTCCGGCGACGCCGTCCAAGGGCCCGTCGGTGCGGGTGACCGAGAGCTTCGTCATCGAGCGCTACAGCCACGTCATGCACATCGTCTCCAACGTCGAGGGCGACGCCCCCGAAGGCCTGGATCCGGTCGACGTGCTGATGGCCGCCCTGCCCGCCGGCACCGTGTCCGGCGCGCCCAAGGTGCGGGCGATGGAGATCATCGACGAGCTGGAGATCGAGAAGCGCGGCATCGGCTACGCCGGCGCGGTCGGCTATTTCGGCGCCGACGGCTCGGTCGACACCTGCATCGTGCTGCGCACCGGACTGGTCAAGGACGGAACCCTGTACGTCCAGGCCGGCGGCGGCCTGGTGGCCGACAGCGACCCCGACGCCGAATACGACGAGACCATCCACAAATCGAACGCCCTGCGCCGCGCGGCCGAGGAGGCCTGGCGGTTCGGCTAGACCAAACCCCGGCTAGCCGGACCTATCCATCTTGCTCCGATAGTCCCCGCCTTCGCGGGGACGTACGGCTGAAACGCGGTCCCGACCGGAAGCTTCGTCCGCCTGGGGTTTCGGTCCGAGCGGCGAGCCTGTCGTCAGGCTCGCCGCCCTTCCCCGGCCCCTAGTCCTGAACCAGGCTGAAGCCGGTGACCACGGCGTCGGACTGGGCGTCCGCCTTGCCGTCGGGCCGCAGCACCACGGTCGGCTGCTCGCCCTTCCTGATGTAGCGGGTGACGTCGAAGGCGAAGAACTTCTCCGGCATCGCCCCGCCGTGATCGCCGTGATCGCCATGCTCGGCGGAGACCGCGTCGAAGAAGTTCAGGTGGCCGACCACGGTGGTCTTGCCCGCCGCGTCCTTCACCCCGACCTCGTAGAGCACGCCGGGCTGGACCTTGGCCTGCAGGCCGTCGATGACCAGCAGGGTGCGGCCCGTGCGCTTGGTGATGCCCAGGTTCTTGGGATTGCCGCGCATCGCCTCGGCCGAGGTCGCCTCCAGCTTGATCTCCACCGGACCGCCCGGGTCGAGCTTGAACGGCCGGCGCTGGACGGCCAGCAGCGGCAGATCGCGCACGTTCAGCACGAACGGCAGGCAGCCGCCGATCCGCGGGCCGGGCTCGAAGACGTCGTAGGTGTAGCCGAGGGCGCCGATCGACTTGAAGTCGCCGATCTTGGCCACGACGCTGTTTCCGTTGGCGTCCGGGAAGGTGAAGGTCTTGTTGAGCCAGGTCGCGTCGGTCGGGTTGCAGCCGCCGTTCCTGTTCCAGCTCGCCCACATGCGGTCGATGTTGCAGTGGTGCATCCAGAAGATCGGATCGTTGGCCGCCCAGGGGACCGAGCCCATGCCCTGGCCGTTGCCGACCCGGACGTGGACGCTGCCGTGCAGGTTGGCGTCGATGTTCAGGCAGAAGCCCTGCTGGCCGGCGGCCGGGACGTAGCTGGTCTGGTTCAGCGACAGGGTGTTGATCGGCGTCGGGTTCAGGCCCTGGTCGATCGGCACGCCGTTGTTGATGCCGGGGTTGCGGTTGGGCCGGTACAGCGTGCCCCACTGCGGGCTGGCCTGCTGCCGGAAGGCGACCGGCAGCGCCCGCTGGTTGGGCTGGGTGTAGCGCCAGTAGGGCAGCACGAAGCTGTTGTCCTGCAGCAGGTTGCGGCAGATGGCCTCCAGGAAGAAGACGTACATCCGGTGCCAGGGCAGGAAGTAGTTCTCCACCGTGCCGGCCGAATGGGCCTGGCAGGTGCTCCAGCTGGCCTGGGCCAGGGTCCGCTGCGGGCTCGGAGCCGGATAGACGCGGGCGAGCTCCGCGGCCTTGGTGCGGTCGCCGCGCACGGCGTGGATGTACCACTGGAACATCCAGCCCCGAGGATTGGCTTCCGCCAGGCCCGACATGATCTTCACGGCCTTGGCGTACTTGGCCAGGTCCGCCTGGCCGGCGGCCGTGGACAGATCCTTGCGGACGAAGGGCGCGCGGGCCCAGGACTGGGACGCATACCACTGCGCGAACGGGATCGTCGCGCCGCCGCCGACGAGCGCGGCTCTACGGGTTACTGAGGTCATGACTCTCTCCCCTTGTGGATGTGCACACGCGACCGTAGCACAACCAAAGCGAGAGTCTCGGGCTATTTCCGCTCTGCGTTAACGCTCAGCGACACCTTGCCGACGACCGGCCGGGCGGCAGGATCGGGCGCGCCTTCCGGGGTGATGACGACCTCGACCGGACGCCCGGCGGGCAGGCGGTCCAACGCCGCCCCCGCCTCGAAGCTGAACGACGCCGGTCCACCGGTCGCGACATTGAAGAAGTTGACGTAACCCACTGTCGGGCCGCTCTTTCCACCGAGCTGAACACGGTAGAGCACGCCGGGCTGGGCGTTGGTGCTGAGGTCGGACAGGACCAGCATCGCCGGCTCCCCGGCCTTGCGGGCGGGAACCTGGACCGACAGGCTCGTCGGGGCGGCGCCGAGCGCGGCGCGTCCCGGCTCGCTCGCCCCGCCCTCGCCCGCGCACCCGCTCGCCGCCAGAACGGCCAGCAGAGCGATCGGGGCCAACCGGCGGGTCACGGCGCGCTCCTCTCCGCCCCCTGAACCTTGTCCGAGGCCGCGGCCGTCGGTGCTGCGGGTTCGGGCTCAAGGGCCAGGTGGCTGGTGACGGCCGGCGGGGCCATGACCATGGCGACGGCGAAGGCCATCGCGGCCGCGGCGCACAGCAGGGCCGCGCCCAGCACCGCCCACAGGTTCTCGCGCGGCTGCGGCGCTCTCAGCAGGCCCCGGGCGTAGGCCAGGGCTTCTCGGTCCAAGGCTGAATCGGCGATCGCCATGACACGGCATCATGATCCTCTCCGCCCCTTGGCGCAAACGATCTCAGGGCCTAGAAGCGACGGGCCATGATCCTCGTCATCGATAACTACGACAGCTTCACCTACAACCTCGTCCATTACCTGAACGAGTTGGGGGCGGAGACCGTCGTCCATCGCAACGACGCCCTGACGGTGCAGGAGGCGATCGGCCTGAAGCCCGCAGCGGTGCTGCTGTCGCCCGGCCCCTGCGCCCCGGACCAGGCGGGGATCTGCCTGCCGCTGCTGCGCGGCGCGCCGGAAGACCTGCCGATCCTCGGCGTCTGCCTGGGCCATCAGGCGATCGGCCAAGCCTACGGCGGCGACGTCGTGCGGGCCAAGACCATCATGCACGGCAAGACCAGCAGGATCAGCCACGCCGACAAGGGGCTGTTCAAGGGCCTGCCGCAGCCGTTCACGGCGACGCGCTATCACAGCCTGGCCGTCGAGAAGGGCACCCTGCCGGCCGAACTGGAAGTCACGGCCTGGACCGAGGACGGCGAGATCATGGGCGTGCAGCACCGGACCCGGCCGATCCATGGCGTGCAGTTCCACCCGGAGTCGATCGCCACCGAGGGCGGCCACCAGCTGCTGGCCAACTTCCTCGACCTGGCCGGCGTGAAGCGGCTGGCCACGATCTACGTCTAGCGCCATGTCCGACGCCTTCAAGCCGCTGCTCAGCCGCCTCGCCGACGGCGCGACCCTCTCCGAGGACGACGCCGAGGCCTTCTTCTCCGCCTGCCTGCGCGGCGAACCCACCCCGGCCCAGGTCGCCGCGGCCGTGACCGCCATCCGCCTGCGCGGGGAGACCGTGGGCGAGATGGCCGCCTGCGCCCGCGCCATGCGCCGCGCCGCCGTGCGACTGGACCTGCCTTACGACACCATCGACGTCTGCGGCACCGGCGGCGACGGCCTGCACACCCTGAACATCTCCACCGCCGTGACCTTCGTGGCCGCGGGCGGCGGACTGAAGGTGGCCAAGCACGGCAACCGGGCCATCACCAGCAAGTCCGGCACCGCCGACGTCCTGGCCGCCCTGGGCGTGAACCTGGATCCGGGCCTGGAGAAGCAGCGTCGGGCGCTGGACGAGGCCGGCGTCGCCTTCCTGTTCGCCCAGGCCCACCACGGCGCGATGAAGCACGTCTCGCCGATCCGCCAGGAACTGGGCTTCCGGACCATCTTCAACCTGCTGGGACCGCTGACCAATCCGGCCGGCGCCAAGCGCCAGGTCATCGGCGTGCCGGCCCCGCGCTTCGTCGAGCCGATCGCCCGAGCGCTCGGCGCCCTGGGCTCCGAACGGGTCTGGTCGGTGCACGGCCAGGGGATGGACGAGCTGACCGTCACCGGCGAGACCGAGGTGGCTGAGTGGCATGACGGCGCTCTGCGCCTGTTCACGATCACGCCCGAGGCGGTGGGCCTGCCGCGTTCGTCGCTCGTCGAGCTCACCGGCGGCGCGCCGGATCACAACGCCCGGGCCCTGCGCGACCTGCTGAACGGCAAGACCGGAGCCTACCGCGACATCGTGCTGCTGAACGCCGCCGCGGCCTTCCTGGTCGCCGACAGGGTCGAGACCCTGCGCGAGGGCGTCGAACTGGCCGGCCTGGTCATCGACGACGGCCGCGCCCTGGCGGCGCTGGACAAGCTTGTAGAGATCACGAACGCCGCATGACCGACATTCTCGCCGACATCGCCGCCTACAAGCGCGAGGACGTCGCCGCCCGCAAGGCCGCCCGCTCTCAGGCCGACGTCGACGCCGCCGCCCAGGCCGCCGACGCGCCGCGCGGGTTCAAGACCGCCCTGGAGCGCAGACACGCGCCGGGCGTCCTGGCCCTGATCGCCGAGATCAAGAAGGCCTCGCCGTCCAAGGGCCTGATCCGGCCGGACTTCGACCCGCCGGCCCTCGCCGGGGCCTATGAGCGCGGCGGCGCCGCCTGCCTGTCGGTGCTGACCGACGGACCGAGCTTCCAGGGCGCGGACGAGTACCTCGTGGCCGCCCGCGCGGCGACCGCCCTGCCCGCGATCCGCAAGGACTTCCTGGTCGACCCCTGGCAGGTGGCCGAGAGCCGCGCTCTGGGCGCCGACGCCATCCTGGTCATCCTGGCGATGATCGACGACGTCCTGGCCGCCGAGCTGATGAGCGAGGCCGCGCGGCTGGGCATGGACGCCCTGGTCGAGGTTCACGACGAGGCCGAGATGGACCGCGCCGGCGCGCTGGGCGCCACGCTGGTGGGGGTCAACAACCGCGACCTGCGCAGCTTCACGGTCGACCTGGGCGTCACCGAGCGGCTGGCCAAGCGCGCGCCGCAAGGCTCGCTGCTGGTCACCGAGAGCGGCCTGTTCTCGTCCGCCGATGCCGCCCGCCTGGAGCGCTCCGGCGCCAAGGCCATGCTGGTCGGCGAAAGCCTGATGCGCCAGGACGACGTCGAGGCCGCCACGGCGCTGCTGCTGGCGGCGGTCTGAGGCGCTTTGCGTCCTTAGAGACGCCGGGCTGAGGCCCGGCTCCTCGGGATGACGTATTCAGCAGGCTGCAAAGTCCGTCATGGTGAGGAGCGAGCTCTCGGGCGAGCGTCTCGAACCACGCACGGCCTCGCCGCCTCACCCCCGATAGATCGACCGCCCTTCCTTGTAGGTCTCCACGACCTTCAGCCTGGCCAGCGCATCCGGGTCGACGGTCAGCGGGTTGTCCGACAGCACGATCAAGTCGGCGAGCAACCCGGGCGCGATCCGCCCCTTCGAACCCTCCTCGAAATGCTGCCAGGCCGCCCAGTCGGTCATGGCGCGCAGGGTGGTCTCGACCGAGACCCGCTGGTCCTGTCCCAGGACCCGGCCGCTGCGGGTCTTGCGGGTGACGGTCGCCGACAGCACCCGCATGGCGTCCGGATTGGCCACCGGGGCGTCGTGGTGGGTGGTGAAGCGCATGCCCTGGGCCAGCACCCATCCGGTCGGCGAGATGTTTTCCGCCCGCTCCGGCCCCAGAACCGACTCCCGGTGCCAGTCGCCCCAGTAGAAGGTGTGCATCGGGAAGAGCGACGGCACGATGCCCAGGCGCCTCAGTTCGGGGACCTGGTCCTGGCGCAGGGTCTGGCCGTGGATCAGCACCGGACGCCGGTCTCCGCCGCCGTACCTGGCCTCCGCCTTGGCGACCCCTTCGATCAGCAGGTCGATGGCGGCGTCGCCATTGCAGTGGGTGATCAGCTGCCAGTCGTTGGCGAAGGCCTTGTCGATCATGGCCAGGGCTTCGTCCAGCTTGATCGCCGGATAACCGCGGTAGTCGGCGGGACGGCCGTCCGGCGGCTTGAAATAGGGCTGGGTCAGCCAGGCGGTCTTGCCCTGGGGCGAGCCGTCGATGGTCAGCTTGGCCCCCGCCACGCGAAAGCGGTTCAGATAGTCGCGCGTCGGCCGGATCGACGCCGCGGCGCTGACGATGTCGGGATAGGCGACCACATCCAGCGGCAGCAGCCCCCGGGCGCCGGCCGTCCTAAGCAGCGCCACGTTCTGATCCGAGGCGCGTCCCTCCTGGGCCGTCGTGTAGCCGAACTGGGCGTAGAATTTCGCCCCGCGCTCGATCATCCCGAGGTTGGCGGCCTCGTCCAGTTTCATGGCCTGGGCCCCGAAGGCGGTGAAGAAGGCGTGCTCCTCCAGAACTCCGTTGGGCTCCCGTGAACCCGGCCGCCGGCGGATGACCCCGCCCTCGGGATCGGGCGTCTCGGCGGTGATCCCGGCCTGTTTCAGCGCCACCGAATTGGCGGCGCCGAAGTGGCCGGACTGGTGGATCAGGAACACCGGCAGCTCGGTCGAGACCCGGTCCAGGTCGTCGCGGGTCGGGTGGCGCTGCTCGGCCAGCTGGGAGTCGTCGTAGCCGAAGCCGATCACCATCCGGTAGCGTTCGACGAACGGGCCGTTGGCGGCCATCCATCCGCGCAGGATCGTTTGCAGGCCGGCGATGCTGCTCCCCTGCCCGTCCGGCGGCGGCAGCAGGTCGGCCACCGTCGCCTGCAGCCCGACGAACGACAGGTGGCTGTGGGCGTCGACGAAGCCGGGCAGCAGCGGCCGCCCCTCCAGGTCGACAACCCGCGTGGCCGCCCCGCGCAGACCTTCCAGCGCCGACCGCGCCCCCACGGCGACGATGCGGCCGCCGCGAACCGCCACGGCCTCGGCGCGGGGCCGGGTCTCGTCCATGGTCAGGATCGGTCCGCCGACGAACAGCAGATCGGCCGGCCCCTCGGCGGCCCAGGCGCGGGGGCCGAGGGCCAGACCGGTCGCGGCGGCGGCTCCGGACAGCATCCGGCGGCGGGTGGCGATCATCGGCGGTCTCCCCGGTTCGCGCCGATCCTACGCTGTCGAAGGGGCGAGGCTATCGGGCTCATTCCGAGGTCACGCCCGCGATGGTCACCCAGGGGTGGGCCGTCTCGGCGTAGACCTGCTTGTCGGGCGGCGGCATCGTCGGGTCGGCGAAGGCCCCCAGCGCCACGCCGACGCGGTTCGGCCGGAAGTCGGGCCGCCAGAACACCGTGCTTCCGCAGGTCGGGCAGAAGTGGTGGACGGCCTCGCCGCCCGACTCGCCGACGCGGGTCCAGGTCCGCGACTCGCCGGCGACGACCGTATCCGCCGTCTGGAAGAACACCGCCGAGCCGAAGGCGCTGCCGGTCCGCCGCTGGCAGGCCAGGCAGTGGCAGACCGAGATCCGCACGGGCTCGCCGGCGCAGGCGATGCTGAGCGCGCCACAGGAACAGGTGGCGGTGCGGGTGATGATCGGCATGCTGAGGAACTCCGTTTTTCGCTCGCGACGGGAGACCAACCCACGATCGCCGTCAACTTGACATTAACGAAGAACACCTAGAGAACATTCAAAGAAGTTAGCGGTTTGTTCCGAGACAGATTCGGCAGCGAGGCCAAGGCGATGCTCACCCGCAAGCAGCACGAACTCCTGATGTTCATCCATGAACGCATCAAGGAGACGGGCGTCTCGCCCTCGTTCGACGAGATGAAGGAAGCCCTGGACCTGGCGTCCAAGTCGGGCATCCATCGGCTCATCACCGCCCTGGAGGAGCGCGGCTTCCTGCGCCGCCTGCCCCACCGGGCCCGGGCGCTGGAGGTGACCAAGCTGCCGCAGCAGGCGACCACCGCAGCCCCGGCCGGCGGACGCCAGAACTTCAAGCCGCAGGTGATCAAGGGCGACGGCCCCGGCGCGATCCCCGCCCCGACCGCCATCGCCAACGACGTCCGCGAGATCCCGCTGCTGGGCCGCATCGCCGCCGGCTCGCCCATCGAGGCCCTGCAGGTCGAGCGCGACCGCATGCCGGTGTCGGAAAGCCTGCTGGGCGCCGGCGAGCACTATGTGCTTGAGGTCCAGGGCGACTCGATGATCGAGGCCGGCATCCTGGACGGCGACTACGTCCTGATCCGCAAGACCGACACCGCCCACAGCGGCGAAATCGTCGTGGCCCTGGTCGAGGGCGAGGAAGCCACGCTGAAGCGCCTGCGCAAGAAGGGCGTCAGCATCGCGCTGGAAGCGGCCAACCCGAAGTATCCCACCCGCGTCTACGGCCCCGACCAGGTCGAGGTGCAGGGCAAGCTGGTCGGGCTGATCCGGAAGTATCACTGAGGGCTGAACAGAGCCTTCGGACGCTCCCTCCCCCAAGCGCCCCGGCGAAGGCCGGGACCCAGGGTCACGGAGCTGAGCGCCGACGTGAAGCCGCTTGCAGCCGAACCTGGGGTTGAGTCCCGGCCTTCGCATGGGCGGCCGACATTGCGGGCGTGGCCGCTTTTCCGCCCTCGCCTCAGCTGGATCGCTCGTCGAACAGCCGAACGTCCGGCTCGTCCCGATCCCAGTCCGCCCTCGAGGCGCAGAACAGATGCGTGCGGACCCCCTTCCCGAGCGGCGTATCGAGCGTCCCGGCGGTGACATAGACGTTCCGCTCGTCCGTCTCGGCCGGAAGCGGCGTGCCGCACGTCCTGCAGCGGGTGATCGTATAGGTCGGGCGCAGGGCGAAGGTGACGCCGTGATCTTCGCCTCTCAACCAGCGAAAGCGATCCTTCGGCACGATCAGGATGGCGTTCCCGACCGAACCCGAGGCCTTTCGGCACAGCGAACAGTGGCAGACCCAGACGCCGTCCAGCTCGCCGTCGATCTCGTAGGCCCTCGCGCCGCAAAGACAGCTGCCGGTTCGGACAGTCATCGGCCTTCGAGCCCCCGTGATCCACGACGCGAGGAGAGCCTGAAGCCCGGTGGAACGCAACGGCGGCGCTCCGGCCCTTGTCGTCGCCCGCCGCCGGTCCGATGCTGGCGGCCATGCGCGAGATCATCATCGACTGCGCCGGCCTCACCTCGACCGAGACGTTCTGGCGGCGATACCTCGACGCCGCGAAGCCTGAAGACGCGGCGCTGTTCGGTCGGAACCTGGACGCCTTCTGGGACGCCATCGAGGGCGGCGGCCCAGGCTGGCCCGGCGAGGTCAGGCTCGTCTTCCTGAACACCGCTCAGCTCGCAGGCCTCCGCACGGCGAACGGCGGATCGTTCCTGGACGCCCTGAGGCGTATCGCCGACGAGGCCCCCCCGGCGAGGGTCAGGCTTCTCTAGGCGCGCCCAACGGGCAGGTCCCGGGGAAGAACCGGTCGACCATCCGGGGCCCCGACGGCGAGACGCCCCCGCGCCGAGGCCCTGCCCGCCGTGACTCCGCGGTCAGCCCGCCGACGCCGCCTCGAACACCGCCAGCTGGTCGGCGAAGGCGCGCCGGTAGGCCGGCCGGGCCTCGGCGCGGGCGACGTAGGCGGCAAGGTTGGGAGTCTCCTCCAGCAGCCCCGAGCCGAGCAGCCGGCGCAGCACCGTCACCAGCAGCAGATCGGCGGCGCTGAAGTCCCCGTCCAGCCAGTCGGCGTCGCCGAGATGGCGGGACAGGCTCTCCAGCCGCCTGCGGATCATCGTCTCCAGGGCGGCCAGGCGCGCCTCGAACCAAGGCTGGTCCCGCTCCAGGATCTTGACCAGGCTGTAGTCGAAGATCGGCGGCTCGATCGTGTTCAGCGCGGCGAACATCCACATGATCCCGCGCGTCCGGGCGTTCGCCTCGGTCGGCAGCAGCCCGCCCGGATGCCGTTCGGCGATATGCAGGACGATGGCGCCGGACTCGAACAGCGTCAGGTCGCCGTCCTCGTAGGTCGGGATCTGGCCGAACGGGTTCCGTGCTTCGTGCGCGGGCTGCTTCATCGCCTCGAACGACAGCAGGCGCACGTCGTAGGGCTGGCCGACCTCCTCCAGCGCCCAGCGCACGCGCATGTCCCGCGCCAGGCCCCGGCCACGGTCCGGCGAACGTTCGAAGGCGGTGATGACGGGAGGCATGGCGTCGTTCTCCGGCGGTTGATGTCCGAAGGACGCGCGGAGGGGCCCGGTTCCGACACCCCATCGGATTTTCTCTCTGCTAGGCCGGGCCCCCGGACAGGAAGGCCGCCGCCTCGCGCGCCGCGACGACGGCGCTCGCCGCCGAGGCGTCCGACAGCAGCCCCTCGTCGCCGACCCAGTCCCCGGCCAGGAACAGTCCCGGCGCGTCCGGAGCGACGACCGGCGCTCTCCGCCCGCCGGAACGCCAATGCGGCAGGTCGTGCGCCACCGTGATCCCGACCAGCCGCTGCCTGTGGATCAGGCGATCGCGCCAGCCCGGCTGCAGCCGATCCGCCAGCTGCTCCAGCGCCCTGATATGCCCGGCGTCGGGCGCCTCGTCCGGCGCGAGATAACGGCCCAGATGCAGAAGTCCGCCGCCCGGCGGGGCGAGGTCGGCGACGGCGGAGTGCAGCGACATGTACAGCGGCACGTCCATGCCCAGCGCATACTCGGCGCCCGGCGTGACGCTCGCCAGGCCGAGATCCAGCCCCATGGTCCGCACGGGCCGGGTCGCCTGCGCCGCTGCGGCGACGGCCGGCGAGTCCTCGATCAGCTCGATCGCCGCCGCGGGCGTGGCGGCCAGGACGACCGCGTCGAACCTTGCCGTCGCGCCATCGGCCAGCTCGATCCGCCAGGCCCCGCCCTGGCGTCGGACGGCGCCGACGCGATGCTCCGGCCTCAGCCGCACGCCGGCCGCCGTCGCGGCGTCGACCAGCTGCGAGACCAGGGTGCGCCAGCCGCCGTCGACATAGATGACCCCCGAGAAACTCAGCCTCTGCTGGTCGAGGGCGGCCTTGGCGTCGATGTCCTCCGGCGCATGGGCGTAGGTGGACAGTCGCACGAAGGCCTCGATCACCGTCCGCACCGCGGGCGGCAAGGCGCCGGTGAAGGCGCGCAACGGCGTCCCCGCCTCGCCGGCGCCGCCCACGATCCGTGCGAAAGCCTCGGCCAGGCCGTCGACCTCGGCGGCGCTCAGCGGCGGCGCGGCTTGTCCCGGGGCGAGGCCCGTCGGCAGCGGATGATCGCCGGCCTCCCACAGCGCCAGCGCGTTGGCGAGCGCCAGCCGCCGCCCCGGCGCGGCCAGTCCGAACGCGGTCAGGGCCGCGTGGAAGGCGCCGCCGATATAGAGCGCGTGCGGACCCTGGTTGAAATGAAAGCCGTCGACGACGCGCGTCTGGCCGCGGCCGCCGAACTCGTGCGCCGTCTCGAACAGGATCGGCTGAAGCCCCCGTCGCGCCAACGCCGTAGCGGCGACGAGCCCCGCGATCCCTCCGCCGACGACGGCGACTTGCGCATGCTTCATGGCGACCTCTCATTTCGGACAATTTGTATCCGTTTAATTCGGATGCTAGATGTCCGCAAATGAAAACGCTCGAGGGAGTCGAATGGGCCGTCCACGCCTGCGCCGTACTGGCGGGGCTGGCGCCGGACTCCAGCCTCAACGCCGCCGCCCTGGCCGATTTCCACCGGCTGCCGGCGGCCTACATGGCCAAGCACCTCCAGGCGCTGGTCCGCGCCGGCGTTCTGTCGGCCAGCCGCGGCGGACGTGGCGGCTACCGGCTGGCGCGCCCTGCCGCCGAGATCAGCCTGTGGGACATCCAGGCCGCCATCGAAGGATCCGGGCCCAGCTTCCGATGCCAGGACATCCGCCGTCAGGGCCCTTGCGCCGGCTACACCTCCGCCGGCGTTCCCTGCGACATCGCCTGCGCCTTCCATGAGGCCGAGGCCGCCTATCGGGCCCACCTGAAGGCGGTCAGCGTCGCCCGGATCGCCGAGCGCGTCGGGGTTCGATACGGCCCGGAGGGACGCGGCGCCTTCGCCGACTGGGCGCGACGGAACGGCGGGACGCCGATCGGCTAACCGCGCAGGATCTTCACCATCGGCCGCCCCTTGGCCAGTTCGTCGACCAGCTTGTCCAGGTAGCGGATTTCGCGCATCAGCGGGTCGGCGACCTCCTCGACGCGAACGCCGCAGACCACGCCGGTGATCTGGTCGCGAGCCGGGTTCGGCTGAGGCGCCCGGCCGAAGAAGGTCTCGAAGTCGGTCTTCTCCGCGAGATGGGCGTCGAGCTGTTCAGGACTGAAACCGGTCAGCCACAGGATGATCTGGTCGACCTCCGCCTTCGTGCGCCCCTTCTTCTCCGCCTTGGCGACATAGTGCGGATACACGCTGGCGAAGCTGGTCCTGTAGATGCGGTGCTGGGTCATAGGGGCGCCAGCAGCTCGGAGATCGCGCGGATCGTCCGGTCCGGCCGCGCCGGGCTGTCGTGCGGCAGCCCCTTGCCGTACGGATCATGCCAGACCGCGAAGATGCCCAGCTTCTGCGGCGCGGCGACCTCCCACTCCAGATGATCGCCGACCATCCAGGTCTCGTGCGCCTCGACGCCGAGGACGCTCATCGCGTGCCGATAGGCGCGCGGATCGGGCTTGCCGAACGCGTGCTCGCCTTCGACCTGGATGTGGTCGAACAGCGGCGTGAGGCCGAACCGTTCGATCTTGGCGCGCTGGGTCGCAGTTCCCCCGTTGGTGACCAGGGCCAGCAGGACTCCCCGCGCCTTCAGCGCCTCGATCGTCTCCAGGGCTCCGGGGAAAAAGTCGGTCAGGCGGTCCCGCCAGGCCGTGAACCGGGCGGCGAAGCGTTCCGCCAGCTCGGGCGACAGGACTGGCGAGCCCGTGGCGGCGAAGGTCTCGGCGATCACCTGGCGGCGGGCTTCCGGCACGCCGAACCGTGCGATCCGGTGACGCTCAGGATCGGCCCAGAAGGCGGCCAGCGCCGCATCCAGACGCTCGGCGATATCGTCCGGCGCGAACGGAGCCAGATCCGCCTCGAACTCCCGGGCGACCTCGCGAAGGATCTCCGGCCGCTGGCCGGCCGCCAGGATGGTGTCGTCGAGGTCGAACAGGATGGCGCGCGGAAGGTCGGCGGTCATGAACAGGTTTCCCCAAGCCGCCCTATTCGGCCGGCGGTTCCCACAGCTCGATCGGATTGCCCTCCGGATCGTGGATGCGGGCGAAGCGGCCCGTCTCCGGCGTATCCCAATCGGGGTTCGTCTCCGCCGTGACGCCCGCCTTCGCCAGATCGGCCAGCAGGGCGTCCAGGTCCGAGACCCGGAAATTCATCATCCACTGCTTGCCGGCCGGCCAGTAGCCGGTGTCGGCGGCGAACGGCATGAACACCGTCGGCCCCGCCGCCTGCTCCCAGGGCGCATAGCCCTCCATGACCACGCCGAGACGGACCCGATACCATTCGAGCAGCGCTTCGGGATTCTCGGCGCGGAAGAAGACGCCGCCGATGCCGGTGACCGCCATCACATCCTCCTGGAACGTTTCGCTCAGACTACAGGCTCGGCGCCCGGCGCCAAGGACCGCAGCGCCGCGTCCAGTTGTCGGGTGAGGTCGCCGACCCGGCCGCCGCCGGACGGCGCGGGCGGATAGCGCCTCAGAACTTCGATCACCGTCCGCGACGCCAGGGCGGCCGCCCGCGCCGCCTGCATTGAACCCACGGCCGGATCGCCGCCGGCCTCGAGCTCGGCGGCCCTCGCCGCATGAGCCGTCGCGCCCAGGATGTGCTTGACCTGGGTCGCCTTGGCCAGCGGATGCAGGAAGGCGGCGCCGGCCGCGGCCATCGCTGCGCGGGCGGCCTCGCCGGCGGCGCCCTGCCCCGCCTCGGCCGCTTCCCGCGCCGCCGCCAGCGCGGCCCAGGCCGCGTCGCGCAAGAGCTTGCTCCGCGGCGCGCCGTCCGCGAAGGCCTGGGCCGCCTCAACCGCCGCTCTGGGCCGCGCGTCGCCGGGACGGCCGCGCTCGAAGATCTCCAGCCCCGGGCGGGCGCCGGCCGCGGCGTAGGCGGCGACGGCGCGAAGTTCGACGAGGCTGAGCGGAACCCTGGGGACGTCCACTGTTCAGGACAGCCTGTAGCCGACCGCCTCCAGCGGCGGCGGCAGGTCTTCGCGGCCCAGCGAGAACAGCAGGTCGCGCTCGACGGTCCGCACCATCGCGTCCAGCGGCAGGTCGTTGTCCTCCAGGCCGAAGGGGTCCTCCAGCTGGTCGCCCAGCGCGTCGAGGCCGAAGAAGGTGTAGCCCACGACCAGGACCAGCAGCGGCGTCCACCAACCCAGGGCATGGGCCAGGGCGAACGGCAGCAGCAGGCAGAACAGATGCGCCGTCCGGTGCAGCAGCAGCGAATAGGCGAACGGCAACGGGGTCGTCCTGATCCGCTCGCACCCGGCCTGGACATGGCTGAGCTCGGTCAGCCGGATCTCCAGCGTGGCGAGATGGATGGGCGTCATCGCGCCCTCGTCCGCGAGCCGGGCGCAGTCGGCGCCGACCTGCGACAGGACCGCGTCGGTCGGGTTCGGAGCCACGGAGAGCGCCTCGCCTGGCCGCCAGCGGGCGATCGCCGCCCGCTCGTCCTGGTCGCGCAGCCGCGCGGCCAGCCCGCCGGTGAAACCCGCAAGGCCGAGCAGCAGCGGCTCCCGCGCTTCGGGCGACAGACGCCGGGTCTGACGAGCGAAGGCGCGGCACGCGATGATCAGTTGCCCCCAGAGCTTGCGCGCCTCCCACCAGCGGTCGTAGCAGGCGTTGTTCCGGAAACTCATGAAGATCGACAGCGCCAGGCCGAGCAGCGTGAACGGCGCGAGGTTGACCCGCTCGAACGCCTGCGGCAGCCGGCCGGCGGCCAGCACCGCGACGACCGAGATCGCGCAGAGCACCGCCAGGCGGACGGCGATCCTGGGCAGGATCGAGCCCTGCAGCGCGAAGGCGACTTCGAACAGTCCCGCCCGTCGTCCGACAATCATGACCGGCCCTAGCCTTTCAGCCCCGCGATCACCGCCTCGATCTCGTCGGCGACGGCCTCGTCCAGCGGCTGGATCGGCAGCGGCGGGAGGGCTGCAGTCAGTCCCAGGCGGCCGGCCGCCGCATACATGACCCGCATGCCGCCGAACCTCCGAAACAGCGTCCACAGCGACGAGAACGCCTGGTCCAGGCGTTCGGCCGTCTCGCGGTCCCCGGCCTTCGCCGCCTCGGCCAGCGCGGCCATACGCGCCGGAAACAGGCCGCCCGCGACGCTGTAGAACCCGTCAGCCCCGGCCATGAGCGCATCCTTGCAGCCCCAGTCTGCGCTGTAGCCGATCTTGAGCCTCGGCGCGGCCTGCCGGTAGGCGGCTAGGTCGGCGGCGATGTCTCCGGACTTGGGCAGCGGCAGCTTGACCGCCGCCACGGTCGGCAGTTCGGCCAGCCGCCCGGTCAGGGCCGGGCTGAAGGTGAAGTTGGTGGTGGTCGGGTTGTTGTAGATGCAGATCGGCAGATCGCCGGCCGACGCGACGGCGACGAAGTGCCGGTAGACCTCCTCGTCGAACAGCGGCGTGTAGCTGACCGGCGCCAGCAGCAGCCCGGCCGCGCCGGCTTCGGCCGCATCACGGGTCAGAGCCTGCGCCTCGTCGGTGCGCAGGGCGCCGACGCCGACCATCACCGGGGTCGCGCCGGCGGCCTCGACGGCGATCTCGACCGCCCGGCGGCGCTGGGCGCGGTCGAGGAACATGTAGGTCCCGGTGCTGCCGAGCAGGCCGATCGAGTCGGCGCCGCCGCGGACGATGTTCTGGATCAGGGCGCGCAGGTCGGCCTCGATGACCTGCCCCCCGGGCGTGGCCGGCGTGATCGGAAAGGCCGAAAGGCCGACGAACAGGGACATGCTGCACCTCCAACGACGGCCGGCATACAGACCCTTGGTCGCCCGGGCATCAAGTCATGTCTCGCTTCCGATTGTGTCAGCCCGTCACCGCACCCAGGGTCGGTCGCCCCGCAGGTCGTTGGCCCAGCGGACCTTCCAGCCCGTCCCCGTGCGCCAGAGCTCGGCCGAGCCGCCGCGGGCGAAGTCCTGGGCGACCAGGAGGAACGCCCCCTCGCAGCCGGCGGCAGGCTCCGGCGAGCGCAGCACGACGAGGCGTCCCGGCGCGCAGAGCCGCTCCAGGACCCCGGCCTTCGGCGGCTGTTTGCCGGCCCAGGCGGCGACGCCCCGTCCCGACCGCTCGGCGCAGTCGAAGCGGCCGCAGGCGTAGAGCGCGTCCCGGGCGGCCTCCGGTTCGGCGTCGATGGCCAATCCGCGACGGCGCGACCAGAGGTCGGCGGCGAAGCGGCGGGCGTCCGGCCGCAGCAGAACGGCCCGGTCGTCGTGGCGGACGGCGACCGCCGCCCCGTCGTCGGCGACCCAGACATCCGGCGCCGACGGCCGGGGCCAGAGCAGGACCGCGGCGGCCAGCGGCGCGCCCAGCCAGCGCAGCCGGCCCTTCCAAAGGCAGAGGACCATGATCCCCACGAAGGCGATCGGCAGGGCCGCGGTCGGCGCGCTGGGCACGGTGATCGTGGAGCCGGGCCGATCGGCGACCGCGAAGCCGATGTCGGTCATCAGCCCGATGCCCCAGCCCGCCACCGCCAGGAACGCCCCGCCCAGGCCCAACGGCTCCAGCGCCGCGCCCAGGGCCAGGAACGGCATGATCACGAAACTCGACAGCGGCGAGACCAGCAGGTTGGCGATCAGCCCGTAGCTGGCGACGCGGTTGAAATGGTGCATGGCGAAAGGACCGGTCGCGAGGCCGGCCACGAAGCTGGCCGCCAGCGCCGCCCCGGTCCAGACCACCACCGCCTGCGGCCAGCGGATCCACCAGGGCGTGTCGATCTCCTTCACCGGCTGCGGCCAGGCTTCGGCCAGGGCGACCAGCGCAGCGGTGGCCGCAAACGACATCTGGAAGCCCGGCGCGGCGGCGGCCTCCGGCTGCAGGGCCAGGATGGCCAGGGCGGCGGCGGCCAGAGCTCGAAGGCTGATCGCCTGGCGGTCCGCCAGGACGGCCAGGAACATCACCCCGCCGGTGATGGCGGCCCGCTCGGCCGGAGGCGGCGCGCCGGAGATCACCAGATAGCCGCCGATCGCGGCCAATCCGGCCAGAGCCGCGACCTTCTTGCCGTTCGTCCGCAGCGCCAGCCAGGGCCAGGCCGCCACGCCCAGGCGCACGGCGGCGAACACGAAGCCGCCGACGATGGCCATGTGCAGTCCGCTGATCGACAGGATGTGAGCCAGACCCGAGGCGCGCATGGCCTCGACCTGCTCCGGCGGGATCCAGGCCTCGTGGCCGGTGACCATGGCCGCAGCGATCCCGCCCTGCTCGACGCCCAGCCGTGCGACGATCCGTTGGGCCAGGCTCCAGCGAACCGCGTTGACCGCCATGGTCTGACGCAGACGCCGGGGCGCCTCGGGGAGCGCCGCCTCATCGGGCTCGCCCAGCGAGAAGCCGACGCCGCCCACCCTGTCGAACCAGGCGTCGCGGGCGAAATCATAGGCGCCGGGACTGGCCGGCGGCGGCGGCGGTCCGAGCATGACGCGCAGACGGATCGGGGAGCCCGGCGAGGGCGTCGGCGGCTCGCCGCGCAGCGTGACCCGGACCCGCACCGGCGTGGCGCCCGGGCCGAGGCCCGAAACCCGGACCGGCGCGATCAACAGTCTGGGACCGCCGGCTCCGGGGCTGGCGACGTCGACCACCCAACCTTCGACGGTCGTCACGGACTGCTCGGCGATCACCGGAGCGGCGACCAGGGTCGCCCGGAGCTTGCCGGCGAACAGTCCAGCCGCCGCGAACGCCATCAGCATGGCCAAGATCGCCGGCGCGCCGACGGCCGCCCTGCGCAGCGCCCACGCCAGCCCGACCGCGGGGCCGGCCACGGCCGCGACCAGCCACAGCGGCGGCTCGGTCCGCAGCGCCAGATAACCCGCGGCGCCCAGGCCGAACGCGACCGGCGCCCACAGGGTCCAGCGGTCTCGCTGGCCGGCAAGCTCGGCGCGGAGAATGCTGGCGAGGCTATCAGCGGCCTTCCGCAGCGTGCTAAGAGGCGCCGCCTTTCCTACCGGCCCTACCGAGATGTCCGACTCAAAGCCCGTCGTCACCCGTATCGCCCCCTCGCCCACCGGCTCCATGCACATTGGAACCGCGCGCACCGCCCTGTTCAACTACCTATACGCGAAACATTGCGGCGGCCGCTTCCTTCTGCGGATCGAAGACACCGATCGCGAGCGATCCACCGAAGAGGCCGTGCAGGTCATCTTCGACGGGCTGAAGTGGCTGGGCCTGCCCTATGACGGCGAACCCACTTTCCAGTTCGCGCGAGCCGAGCGCCATCGCGAGGTGGTGCTGTCCCTGCTCGACCAGGGCAAGGCCTACCGCTGCTGGCTGGCCGGCGACGACCTGACCGCCGCGCGCGAAAAGGCCCACGCCGCCGGCCACGCCCTGCGCTCGCCCTGGCGCGACCGCGATCCCTCGCCCGCCGACCTGGCCAAGCCGCACGTCATCCGCTTCCGCGGTCCGCTGAACGGCGACACCGTGGTCCCCGATCTGGTCCAGGGCGAGGTCACCTTCCGCAATCGCGACCTGGACGACCTGGTGCTGCTGCGCAGCGACGGCGCGCCGACCTACAATCTGGCCGTGGTGGTCGACGATCACGACATGGACGTCACCCACATCATCCGCGGCGACGACCACCTCAACAACGCCGCTCGCCAGACCCTGATCTACCAGGCGCTGGAATGGGAGACGCCGGCCTTCGCCCATATCCCGCTGATCCACGGCCCCGACGGCGGAAAGCTGAGCAAGCGCCACGGCGCCGCGGCGGTCACCGAGTTCGCGGACCTCGGCTATCTGCCCGAGTCGATGCGCAACTATCTGGTCCGTCTGGGCTGGAGCCACGGCGACGACGAGATCTTCTCCGACGCCCAGGCGATCGAATGGTTCGACATCGTGGACGCCAACAAGGGCGCCTCGCGGCTGGACTGGGACAAGCTGAACTTCGTCAACGCCCACTACATCCGCCAGGCCGCCGACGCCCGGCTGCTGGACCTGGTCGCCGAGGTCTTCGCGCGCCGGGACGAGCCGCTGGACGCCGCCCGGCGGGAAGCAGCCCTGCGCACCATTCCGCTGGTCAAGGAGCGCGCCAAGACCATCGTCGAACTGGCCGACCAGCTGGCTTTCGTGTTCCGGCCGCGCCCGATCGTGATCGAGGAGAAGGCAAAGGGCCTGCTCACCGACGAGACCCGGGCCCGTCTGGCGCGGCTGGCCGATCAACTTGCCGCGACCAACGACTGGAGCGCCGAGGCGCTGCACGAACTCCTGCAGGCATTTGCTGCCTCGGAAGGCGTCGGTTTCGGCAAGTTCGGCCCCGCTTTGCGCGGAATTCTGACCGGCGGCAGCGTCTCCCCCGATCTTCACAGAACGCTGGCGTCGCTTGGCCGCGAAGAGGCCCTGGCCAGACTCAACGATGCGCTTTCGCCCACCGCGTAAGGCGCTATAACCCCGTCCGAACGCCCGTTCGGGCGCTTTGTGTGTCACGACGAAAAGGATCAGGCATGACCGATAAGGCGGTGCTGACGATCGGCGATAAAAGCTTCGAGCTGCCGATCCTGAAGGGTTCCACCGGACCGGACGTGGTCGACGTGCGTAAGTGGTACGCCGACTCCGACACCTTCACCTTCGACCCGGGGTTCACCTCGACCGCCTCTTGCGAAAGCAAGATCACCTACATCGACGGCGACGCCGGCGTGCTGCTGCACCGCGGCTACCCGATCGACCAGCTGGCCGAGAAGTCGAGCTTCCTCGAAGTCTGCTACCTGCTGCTGAACGGCGAGCTGCCCAAGGCCGACGAGTTCGCCAAGTTCGAGCGCAACATCACCTACCACACGATGCTGCACGCGCAGTTCGACCGCTTCTTCGAGGGCTTCCGCCGCGACGCCCACCCGATGGCGGTCATGACCGGCGCGGTCGGCGCCCTGTCGGCCTTCTATTCCGACAGCATCAACGTCGACGACGCCCGCGAGCGTGAGATCAGCGCCCATCGCCTGATCGCCAAGATGCCGACCATCGCGGCGCGCGCCTTCAAATACACGATCGGCCAGCCGTTCGTGTCGCCGCGCAACGACCTGAGCTACTCCGAGAACTTCCTGCGGATGTGCTTCGCCGTGCCGGCCGAGGACTGGGTTCCGAACCCCGTCCTGACCCGCGCCATGGACCGCATCTTCATCCTGCACGCCGATCACGAGCAGAACGCCTCGACCTCGACCGTCCGCCTGGCCGGTTCGTCGGGCGCGCATCCGTTCGCCTGCATCGCCGCCGGCATCGCCTGTCTGTGGGGCCCGTCGCACGGCGGCGCCAACCAGGAAGCCCTGGAGATGCTCGAGCAGATCGGGACGGTCGACAAGATCCCGGCCTTCATCGAGGGCGTGAAGAAGCGCGAGTACAAGCTGATGGGCTTCGGCCACCGCGTGTACAAGAACTTCGACCCGCGCGCGAAGGTCATGCAGAAGACCTGCCACGAGGTCCTCAAGGAGCTCGGCATCAACGACCCGCTGCTCGAGGTCGCGATGGAGCTGGAGAAGATCGCCCTGAGCGATCCCTACTTCATCGAGCGCAAGCTGTACCCGAACATCGACTTCTACTCGGGCATCACCCTGCGGGCGATGGGCTTCCCGACCACCATGTTCACCGTGCTGTTCGCCCTGGCCCGCACCGTGGGCTGGATCAGCCAGTGGAAGGAAATGTTCGAGGATCCGACCCGCAAGATCGGCCGTCCGCGTCAGCTGTACACGGGCTCGACCGAGCGCGACTACGTGGCGATCGACAAGCGCTAACAGCCGCTCGATCACGACCTATATGGAGGGCTCCGGGGCGACCCGGAGCCCTTTGCTTTTGGACCGGAGGCCCGCGTGGCGCGCACTCAGAAAGACAAGATGCTGGCCGGCGAGCTCTATATCGCCGAAGGCCCGGAACTGGCCGCCGACGACCAGCGCAATTCCGAGTGGCTGGACCGGTACAACGCCACCCAGACCCGCACGCGGGCCGAAGCCCACGCGCTCCTGCGCGAGAATCTCGGCGCGGCCGGCGACGGCGCCTATATCCGCCCGCCGTTCCACTGCGACTACGGCTACAACGTCCACCTGGGCGACGGGGTGTTCCTGAACTTCAACTGCGTGATCCTCGACGTGGTCAAGGTGACCATCGGCGACGGGACCCAGATCGGGCCGGGCGTGCAGATCCTGACCGCCGACCACCCGCGCGACCCGGCGCTGCGCCGCCAGGGCCTGGAGTTCGGCCGCCCCATCGTGATCGGCAGGAACGTCTGGATCGGCGGCGGCGCGCTGATCATGCCGGGCGTCACCATCGGCGACGACGTCATCATCGGGGCCGGCGGCGTGGTCACCCGCGACATCCCCGACGGCGCCACGGCGGTCGGCAATCCGGCCCGCGTCCGGAACCCCGCCCCCGCTCAGGAGCGTTGAAGAGCCATGGCCAAACCCCTGATCGTCAGCATTCCCCACAACCTCGGCGCCGCCGAGGCCCGCCGCCGGATCGAGACAGGCTTCGCCGACCTCACCGCCAAACTGCCCGGCGGCGGCGGCGACATCCAGCAGTCCTGGGACGGCGATCGCATGACGTTCGCAGCCTTGATCGCCGGCCAGGACATCCGCGGCTCGCTGGACGTGCTGGCCGACACCATCCGCATCGAGGTGCTGCTGCCCGGCCTCCTGGGCATGCTGGCCGGCAAGATCGGCGGCAAGCTCAAGCAGGAAGGCCAGATCCTGCTTGAGGACAAGCGGAAGTAGCTCCCTTCTCCCGGAGGGAGAGGGGTCAGACCGCCTGCCCCGCCGCCCAGCCCGACGACCAGGCCCACTGGAAATTGTAGCCGCCCAGCCAGCCGGTGACGTCGACGGCCTCGCCGATGAAGTAGAGGCCCGGCGCGTCGTTGGCGGCCATGGTCGTGGAGCTGAGGTCGCGGGTGTCTATGCCGCCCAGAGTGACCTCGGCCGTGCGGTAGCCCTCCGATCCGACCGGCTTGATGCGCCAGCGGTTCACCGCCTCGCCGACGCTTCGCAGGGTCTTGTCGGGCGTGTCGGCGAGATTGCCCTTGGCGCCGGCCTCGGCGGCCAGCAAGTCGGCCAGGCGCGAGGGCACGATATGGCCCAGGGCCGTGTGCAGGGCCTGACGCGGGTTCGAGGTCTTGGCCGCCTTCAGCGCCTCGAACGCGTCGGTCCCGGGCGCCATGTCGATCTCGATGGCGTCGCCTTCCCGCCAATAGGACGAGATCTGCAGGATCGAGGGCCCCGACAGGCCGCGGTGGGTGAACAGCATGCCCTCGGCGAAGCGGGTCTTGCCGTGGGCGACCACGGCGTCGACCGACATCCCGGCCAGCGGCTTGACCCGCTCCAGCGCCCCGACCTCGAAGGTCAGCGGGACCAGGGCCGGCCGGGTCTCGACCACCCGCACCCCGAACTGCCGGGCGATGTCGTAGGCCCAGCCGGTCGCGCCCATCTTCGGGATCGATTTGCCGCCGGTGGCGACCACCAGGGACGCGCAGCGCGCCACCGAACCGTCCGAGAAGGCCACCTCGAACCCCTCGCCCAGCCGGCTGACCCGATCGACCGACAGGCCCAGGCGCAGCTGGGCGCCGGCGTTCCTCAGGTCGTCGACCAGCATCTCGATGATCTGTTTGCTGGACCCGTCGCAGAACAGCTGGCCCAGGGTCTTCTCGTGCCAGGCTATGCCCCGGGCGTCGACGGCGGCGATGAAGTCCTGCTGGGTGTAGCGGCGCAGCGCCGAGATGCAGAAGCGCGGGTTCTGCGAGAGGAAGGCCGCCGGTCGCACGTCCAGGTTGGTGAAGTTGCAGCGCCCGCCCCCGGAGATGCGGATCTTCTCGCCCGGCGCCTGGGCGTGGTCGACGATCAGCACGCTGCGGCCGCGCCGGCCCGCCTGGGCCGCGCACATCATGCCGGCCGCGCCGGCGCCGACGATGACGACGTCGAAGACCTGCAAGGTCAGTCCACGCAGCGGCCGGCCTGGGCCTTGCCGCCGAGGATCTCGGTGCTGCAGCCGCAAAGGTCGTTGTCCGTCTCGCAGATCCCAGCGACGGCGGCTCCGTCCGCCGGCATCGCGCCGTCGGCGGCGATGCAGCGGCCCTCGCACTGATCGCTGTCGGTGCAGGCCTTGCCGGCGTCCTTGTAGGTGAAGATGCAGGCCGGCCGCTGCATGCGGCAGACTGGTTTCACCGTGCCGCCGTTGGCCTTGCAGGCGGCGACGTCGACGGTCGGGTCCAGTCCGGTCGAGCCGTCGCGCACGGTCGGGGCGCAGGCGGCCAGGGCCAGGACGGCGGCGAGAGCGGCGAGCACGCGCATGGTCAGTTCCCTCGTTCGGCCAGCAGCTTGAGGACGGTGTCGGCGGCGATCTCGGACGGATCGGGCCCGCCGCGTCCCATTTTTTCCAGCGCCGCATCCTGGGCGGCGATCTGGCGCGAGCGCAAGCCGGCGTCGTCCAACCGCTCGCCGACCGCCTTGGCCAGGGCCGGACCGTTGCAGGCGTCCTGCACGAACTCGGGCGCCACGAAGTCGCGGGCGGCGATGTTGAACATGGTGATCCAGGGCGGCTTGAAGAGCAGCTTCAGGATTCCGTAGGTCAGGGCGCCCAGACGATAGCCGATGACCATCGGCGCATGGGCCAGGGCCAGTTCCGTGGTCACCGTGCCGCTGCAGGCCAGAGCGACGGTGGCGGCGACGAAGGCGTCGTCCTTGAGCTGTTCGTCCTCGATGACATGGGCGCGATAGGGCCAGCCGGCGACTCGCGCCTTGACCGTCTCGGCCACCGTGCCGGCCGCTGGAATGACCACATGCAGCGCCGGACGCTGGTCCTTCAGCAGGTTCACCGCGGCTTCGAAGGCCGGCATCACAAGCTTGATCTCCGCAGGCCGGCTGCCGGGCAGCACCAGCAGGATCGGGTCGTCCGCCCCGGCGCCGATCGCCGTGCGCAGACGCGCCGGATCGGCCTTGGAGAAATCCTTGGCCAGGGCCGGGTTGCCGACGAAGGTGGTCGGCAGGCCTTCCTTCTCGAAATAGGGCGCGTCGAAGCTGTGGATGGTCAGCAGATGGTCGACCGCCTTGGCCAGCACCTTGGCCCGTCCCGGCCGCGTGGCCCAGACCTGGGGTCCGACATATTTGACGAGCAGGGTGTCCGGCGAGGTCTTCCGGACGGCGTGCGCGACCCGCAGGGTGAAGCCCCAGCTGTCGATCAGGATCGCCACGTCGGGCTGTTCCCGCGTGGCCAGGGCGCCGGTCTCGGCCACACGCCGCCTGATCCTCGGATAGGCCGGGATGGCCTCGAAGATGCCGAGGATGGACAGGTCGGCGATGTCGAACGGGCTCTGGACGCCCTCGGCCGCCATCTTGCTTCCGCCGACCCCGACGAACCGAACGCCGTCGCCCAGCCGGGCCTTCAGCGCCCGCGCCAGGCCCGCGCCCAGGCTGTCGCCCGAGGCCTCCGCCGCCACCAACATGACGGTGAGCGGACGGGTCATTCCGGCTTGGGCTCCACGCCCAGGATGAAGAGGCCCAGATCGTCGGCCATGGCCACCGTCTCCTCGCGGTCGACGATCAGCAGCCGCCCGACCTCGCCGACGATCCCGGCCAACCCGGCCTGGGCCGCGCCGCGCACGGTGGCGACGCCGATGGTCGGCAGATCGACGCGAACCTCCTGAATCGGCTTGGGCACCTTGGCCAGGACGCCGCGCAGCGCCTCGGGCCGACCACGGATCGCCTGGGGCAGATCGCGAACCCGGCGCAACATCAGGTCGGTGCCCTCCTGCGCCTCGACCGCCAGGACCAGACCGTTGCAGACCACCGCCCCCTGCCCGACGTCGAGCCGCCCGGAAGCCCGGGCGACGGTCAGGGCGCGGTCGATATCCTCGCGGTGCTCCGCCGCCGGACCATGCTTGCCGAGCAGGCCCGGCGGCAGGGTCATCGAGCCGGCCGCCTCATGCGCGCCCTCGATGTCGAAGCCTTCCTTGCGGAACTCCTCCAGCAGCCGCCGCAGCAGCGCGTCGTCGCCCTGACGGGCGGCGGCGATCACTCCCGGCAAGGCGGCCAGGCCGCGCAGGTCGGGCTTGAGCTTGGCGAAATCCGGCCGGGCGACCAGGCCCGCGAAACAGACCACCTCGCAACGCTCCTCGCGCAGCGCCTTGATGCATTTGCCCAGTTCGGCGATGCCGATCTCGGCGGAGGGGTGGCCCAGCGTGCCCTCGTCGGCGAAACCCTTGAGGCGGATCACGAAATAGGGCCGTCCCGACGCCCGGCAGCGGGCCGCGATCTCGGCCGGCAGGCCGCCGCCGCCCGCGATGATGCCCAGCTTGCGCATGCCTAGCTCTCGCGCTGCGGCAGGCAGAGCGGTCGCGTGGCGTCTTCGCGGATGAACTCCAGGATCTCCATGATCTCCGGAACGTTCGAATAGCCTTCTTCGACGTCCTCGATCCGCTCCTGGAAGGTGCCTTCGTCGGCGAACAGCAGACGGTAGGCGGCCCGCAGGGTCGCGATCTGCTCGCGCGTGAAGCCGCGACGCTTCAGGCCGATCAGGTTGAGGCCTTCAAGATGAGCGTGATTGCCCCAGACCGAGCCGTAGGGGATGACGTCCTTGGTGACGATGCCGCCGCCGCCCACGAAGGCGTAGCGCCCGACGCGGGTGAACTGGTGGATCGCCGCCAGCCCGCCCAGGAAGACGAAGTCCGAGACGGTGACATGACCGCCGACCGCCACGCTGGGCGCCGCCGTCACCTTGTCGCCGATGATGCAATCGTGGCCGATATGGACGCTGACCATGAACAGGCCGTCGTCGCCGATGGTGGTCACGCCGCGGCCGCCGGCGGTGCCGGCGTGGACGGTGGCGTGCTCGCGGAAGATGTTGCGCGCGCCGACCGTCACGCGGGTCGGCTCGCCCTTGTGCGCCAGGTGCTGCGGCGGGCCGCCGAGGCAGGCGAAGGGATGCAGGACACAGTCCTCGCCGACCTCCGTCACCCCCTCGACCACCGCATGCGAGATCAGCCGCACGCCCTTGCCCAGCGTCACGTCGGGGCCGACCGTGCAGAACGGGCCGATCTCGACCGTCTCATGCAGCGTCGCCTTCGGGTCGACGATCGCGGTCGGGTGGATGATGGTCATTGGGGCTTGTCCGCCTTCATCGCCGCGAATTCGCACTCGGCCACGACCTTGCCGCGGACCAGGGCCTTGCCGACGAACTTGAACACGTCGCCGCGGGCGCGGGTCACCTCTACCTCCATGCGCAGGGTGTCGCCGGGCCGCACAGGCTGGCGGAAACGGGCGCCGTCGACCGACATGAAGAAGATCGTCGTCCGCTCGATGTCGACCTCGAGCGTCTTGGACATCAGCACCGCGCCGGTCTGGGCGATGGCCTCGATGATCAGGACGCCGGGCATCACCGGATTGCCCGGGAAGTGCCCGTTGAAGAACGGCTCGTTGAAGGTGACGTTCTTGATGCCGACGATCGACTTGTGCTCGACGTAACCCTCGGCGCGGTCGATCAGCAGGAACGGATACCGATGCGGCAGCCGCTGCAGGATTTCGTCGAAGGCGATCTCGACGCCGGCGTTGTCTTCACTCATGCCTTGTCCCCCTTGCCCCGCCGGGCGTTGCGCGAAAGCCAGGCGGTTTCCCTCAGCCAGGCCTTCATGGGCTGCGCCGGATAGCCGCCCCAGGTTTCTCCAGCGGGCACTTCGCGGAACACGCCGGCGGCGGCTCCGACACGGGCGCCCGGCCCGATGATCACATGGTCCGCGACGCCGGCCCGGCCGCCGAAGGCGGCGCCGTCGCCGATGACCACGCTGCCCGAAATGCCGGTGTAGGCGGCCATCACGCAGTTCCGCCCGACGCGGGTGTTGTGTCCGATGTGGACCAGGTTGTCGATCTTGGTGTTCTCGCCGACCACGGTGTCTTCCCAGGCTCCGCGATCAACGCAGCTGTTGGCCCCGATGGTGACGCCGTCCTGCAGGATGGCGCGGCCCAGCTGCGGAATGTCCGCCACGCCGGCCTCGCCGGCCACCGCGCCGAAGCCGGCCTCGCCGATGCGGGCCCCGGCGTAGAGGCGCACCCGGTCGCCGATCAGGGCGAAGCCGATGCTGGCGTTGGCGCCGATCTCGCAGTCCCGGCCGATGGTCACGCCTGGGCCGATCACCGCGCCCGGCGCGATCCGCGTGCCGCGGCCGATCTTCACGCCGGCGCCGATGACCACGTTCGGGGACAGAAGAACCCCCTCCTCCAGCTCCGCCGAGGGATGCACCGCCGGCGCGCCCGCCTCGTACGTCCGCGGGCGATGCAGGGCCGCCGCGGCGCGCGCCCAGGCCGCCTGGGGTCGATCGACGACGACGGCGATGCTGGTCGCGGGAACCTGGTCGGCCAGCGCCGCCGAAACGAACACCGCCCCGGCCCTGCTCGCTCGCAAGGCCTCGACGTGCTTGCGGTCGGCCACGAAGGCGACATCCGCCGGCCCCGCGCGATCGAGCGGGGCGACCCCCTCGACCTTCATCGCGCCCGCTTCGGCCGCCGGCGGCGCGGCGCCCGACAAGGCGACCAGCTCCGCCAACGGAATGGGCCCTAGGTTCAGAAAGAAACGCGGATCCGCCATGTCAGTCCTCGCACACCCCCGCGATACCGCGAGTCGGCGCCAGTGTTTCCAGCGGAGAGGCCCACGGGGCCCTCCCCATAACGCGCTCAGCCTGACCTTGGCAGGCCAGGCTGAGACGACGTCTTGATCATGAGACGGCTCACGGACGAAGGCCAGAGGCCCGTCCGTGAACGACCCTTAGCGCTTCGGCGGAGCCGCGGGCGCGGCCGCCGGGGCCGGCGCGGCGGCCGGCGCGTCGAGACGCTCGCGGTTGAAGGCGAAGGTCTTGATCTTCGCGTTCAGGCCGGCGACCGCCTGATCGGTCAGGTCCATCTGCGGGGCCACCGCCAGAACGCCGTCGCCGAGCAGGATGCTGCACTGGCGTTGCTGGTACAGGCCGACCACGACCGGATCGAGCTCCTGCAGCACGCGCTGCAGCGCCTTGCGCTCGGTCAGCTGGATTTCGCGGGAGCGCTGCTCCTTCTTGCGGCCCAGGGCGTTGGCGCGGACCTGCAGGTCGGCGGCGCGCTTTTCCCAGGCGTCCGGGGTCATCGTCGCACGGCCGGCGTCCAGCGCCTTGGCTTCGTTGGTGACCGCCGTGTCCTCGCCCTTGAGCTCGGCGTTGGCTTCGTCGATCAGCTGCTTCATGCGCGTGCCGACGTACTTGCCGACTTCGGAACCGGCGATCGTGCGATCGCTGGAGTAGGCGCACAGGCCCGGGATCGCAGCGCCATGGCGCAGCTGTTGCACCGGCGCGGCGGCGGCCGGAGCGGCCGGTTGCTGGGCCGAGGCGGCCGTCGCAACAGTGGCGATGACGGCCGCAGCCGCGACCGCGAAGGTCTTCCTGGAGAGCATGAGAGTCTAGAACCTTGTAGAGGTTGAGAACCGGAACGTTTCCGTCTTGTCGTAGTCTTCCTTGGCCAGAATTTGGCTGAAGTCGAAGCGGATCGGGCCCATCGGGGAACGCCACATGATCGACAGGCCGGCCGAAGCGCGCAGGCTCAAGTCGTCATGAATATCGGGGTTCCGCACGCCGGGCCGCAGTTCCTTGTCGACGTCATCCAGCATCCCCACGGTGCCAAAGTCGGTGAACACGGCGGCCTTGATGCCATACTGCTCGGGCAGGAAGGTCGGCACCGAGAGCTCGACGGAGCCGATGGCGTAAGCCTTGCCGCCCAGGGCGTCGGTCCGCTGGCCGGTGTTGTCGCGCGGGCCGAGGCCGGCGACTTCGAAGCCGCGGAAGCTGTTGCCGCCCTTGTAGAAGCGGTCGTTGATCCGGACGCTGTCGCCGCCCCAGCCGTCGATATAGCCGGCGGTGCCGGTGACCTGGAGGACGAAGTCCTTGTTGAAGCCGTAGTACCAGCCGCCGCCGAATTCGGTGCGCAGGTAGTTCACGTCGCCGGCGACGCCCGCCAGATCCTGCGACAGGTCGACATAGAAGCCGCGGGTCGGACGGATCGGGTCGTTCCGGCGGTCGACACGCAGGCCGTAGCCGACCAGCGAGGTCAGATAGGAACCGCGCTGCGAACAGAGGCTGGACGACAGCACGCTGAGGCCGGTCGACGGATCGACCACGCAGAAGCTGTCGTCGATGATCACCTCGTCGCTGCGCAGGGTGTAGCGCAGGGACATCGAGGCGTTCTGGGTCAGCGGGAAGCCGAGACGGACGCCGCCGCCCAGCGAGGCGGTGTCGAAGGCCGTCTGGTTGCTGAAGTCGTAGCGGTAGGAATACAGATCCAGGCCGGCGCGCAGGTCGCGGCCGAGGAAGCGCGGCTCGGTGAACGAGAAGTCGATCTGCTGACGCAGCGAACCGACCGACACCCGCGCCCGGACGTTCTGGCCGCGGCCGCGGAAGTTGCGCTCGCTGACGCCCAGATCGATGACCAGCTGGTCGACCGAGCTGTAGCCGGCGCTGAACGACAGTTCGCCGGTCGGCTGCTCCTCGACCTGGACCCGCAGGCTGGTGCGGTCCGGCGTGGCGCTGGGCACTTCCTCGATCTTGACGTCCTTGAAGAAGCCCAGGGCGCGGATCTGGTTGCGCGAACGGTCGACCAGGACGCGGTTGTAGGCGTCGCCCTCGGTCACGTTCATCTCGCGCCGGATGACGTAGTCCAGGGTGCGGGTGTTGCCGATGATGTCGATGCGGTCGATGTAGACGCGCGGGCCTTCCTTGACCTGGAAGGTGACGTCGACCGTACGGGTGGCCGGGTTCGGCGTGTAGCGCGGGCGGACGTCCACGAAGGCGAAGCCGGCGGCGCCGGCGGCGAAGGTCAGGGCGTCGGTCGCCGACTCGATCGCCGTGTCCTGATAGGTCTGCCCCTCGCGGATCGGCAGCAGCTGGGCCAGCACGGCGCCGTCCAGCTTCTTCATCTCGGTGTCGACGGTGAGCTTGCCGAACTTGTAGGGCTCGCCCTCCTCGATCGTGTAGGTGACGACGAAGCCGTTCTTGTCGGGCGCCAGCTCGGCCACCGCCGAGACGACGCGGAAGTCGTAGTAGCCCTTGTTCCGGTAGAACTTGCGGAGCTGTTCCTTGTCGTACTCGATCCGGTCGGGATCGTAGTTGTCGTTGTTCGACAGGAACTTGTACCAGCGGCTCTGCTCGGTGACGATCGTGTCGGCCAGATCGCCGTCCGAGAACTGCTTGTTGCCCAGGAAGTTGACGCTCAGCACGCCGCTCTTGGGGCCTTCGTTGATTTCGAAGATCAGGTCGACGCGCTTCTGCGGCAGCTCGACGATCTTCGGCGTGACGGTGACGCCGATGCGGCCCGAGCGGCGGTACAGCTCGATGATGCGCTGGACGTCGGACTGAACCTTGGCGCGGGTGAAGATGCCGCGGGGGCGGATGGTCACCTCGTCCCGCAACTTGTCTTCCTTGACGCCCTTGTTCCCCTCGAAGATCACCCGGTTGATGATCGGGTTCTCGACCACGCGCACGACGAGGTCGCCGTTCTGCTGCAGGTCGATCTTCACGTCCGCGAACAGGTCGGTGCGGAACAGAGTCTTCAGGGCCACGTCGATGCGCGGCGCGTCGACGGTGTCGCCCGGCTGGATCGGCAGGTAGGACAGCACCGTCCCGGCCTCGATCCGCTCGTTGCCCTGGACCACGATCCGCTGCACGACGCCGGATTGAGCCGCCTGAGCGTAGGCCACGGCCGGAAGGGTCAGCGCCGAGGTCCCCATCAGGAGAGCCAGGCCGGAGACGATCGCGGCGCTACGCGCGCGGGAATGCTTCATTTTATCTGCCATCGGCGGTCGGCGGGCGTTCACGAGAACAGACCACCGAGGAAGTTGAACACGTTGTAGCGCTGCAGGTCGTTCCAGACCGCGAACAGCATGAATCCCACGAGCAAGGCAAGACCAAGGCGGTAGCCGACCGCCTGTACGCTCGCCGCGAGTGGCCGTCGAGCCACGGCCTCGTAGGCATAGAAAAGCAGGTGCCCGCCGTCGAGCACCGGGATCGGCAGCAGGTTCAGGAACCCGATGCTGACCGACAAAACAGCCGAGAGACTGAGCAGCGCCACGAAGGCGCCGAACAGACCCCAGGCGAGATTCGGCGCGCCCTCCGCCCCCATCTTGGCGACCGTATCGGACGCCTTGGCGATGCCGATCACCCCGCCGATCTGGTCGGGCGGCACCTGGCCGGTGATGATCCGGCCCAGGTAGAACAGCGTGGTGTCGAGCACGCGCCAGGTTTGAGAGACGCCGTAGCCGAGCGCCTCGACGGGACCGTAGCGGACGCGGATGACATTCTCGGCGCTGGCCACGGGGCTTTCGACGCCGAGCATGCCCATCTTCACGCGACCGCCGTCGCGGCCGACGCTCTCGGTCAGGCGCGGCGTGACCGAGAGCTCGACCTCACGACCGGCCCGCTCGACCACGAAGGTCATCGGGATGCCGCCCCGGACGGCGACGTACTCCCCGATGTCCTGGAAGGCCTGGATCGGCTTGCCGTCGATGCGCCGGACCGTGTCTCCGGCCTGCAGACCCGCGGCTTCGGCGGCCGAGCCGGGCACGACCTGGCTGATGCGGGGCTTGGTCAGGGTCTGGCCGAACGCGCCGGCCAGCACCGCGAACAGCAGCACCGCCAGCACGAAATTGGCGAACGGCCCGGCCGCGGCGATGATCGCGCGCTGCCACACCGGCTTGAAATGATAGAACTTCCGGAGCGCCTCGGGATCGTTGTGGGCCAGGATCTTGGCCTTCATCTCATCGAGGTCGTCCTGATCCGGCACGGCGCTGGCGGCGTTGTCGTCGCCGGCGAAACGGACATAGCCGCCCAGCGGCAGCCAGCCGATTCGCCATTCCACGCCGCTCTTGTCGCGCCATTTCAGGATCGGCTTGCCGAAACCGATCGAGAAGCTCTCGACCACGGTCCCGAACGCGCGCGCGGCCCAGAAATGGCCGAGCTCGTGGATCGTCACGACCAGGGTCAGGACGAACAGGAAGGGCAGAATCCAGGACACAAGGTCAGGCATCGACCGGGCTACTCCCTAGCGATCAGTGGAGGACCAGATGTCTCGATAGCGCGTCGGCCGCCAGGCGGCGCGCGCTCGCATCGATCATCATGGCGTTCTCCAACGCATCGCCCCCCGCACCGGACATCCCGTCCCCCAGCCCATTCATACGGGAAAGGGTCTCGGACACCAGCGGGGCAATATCGAGAAAGCCAATCTTGCGGTCAAGGAAGGCCGCGACGGCGACCTCGTTGGCGGCGTTCATCGCCGCCGGCGTCAGTCCGCCGGCCTGCAGCGCCGAGCGGGCGATGTCGACGGCGGGGAAGCGTCGCGGATCCGGAGCCTCGAAGGTCAGCTGACCCACGCGCGGCAGGTCCAGCCGCTCCGCCGGCCAGGGCAGCCGGTCCGGCCAGGCCCAGGCGCAGGCGATCGGCGCCTTCATGTCCGGCGGCCCCAGCTGGGCCAGCGTCGACCCGTCCTGATACTCGACCAGGCTGTGGATCACCGACTGCGGATGCACGACCACGTCGATTCGCTCAGCCGGCGTGTCGAACAGATAGGACGCCTCCACCATCTCCAGCCCCTTGTTCATCATGGTGGCGGAGTCGATCGATATCTTGGCGCCCATGCTCCAGTTGGGATGGGCGACGGCCTGTTCCGGCGTCGCCTGGCGCATCTGCTCCAGGGACCAGGTGCGGAACGGCCCGCCCGAGGCGGTCAGGATCAGGCGCGCGACGCGGTCGCGGCAGTCCGGCTGCAGCACCTGGAAGATGGCCGAATGCTCGGAATCGACGGGAATCACCCCGCCCCCGGCCTGGCGCGCGATCTCGAGCAGCGCCGGCCCGGCGCAGACCAGGCTTTCCTTGTTGGCCAGGGCGATGACCGAGCCCTTGCGGGCGGCGGCCAAGGTCGGGGCCAGGCCGGCCGCGCCGACGATGGCGGACATCACCCAGTCGGCGCCCATGGCGGCGGCGTCCTCGACCGCCGCGTCGCCGCCCACCGCATGGACGCCGGAGCCGGCCAGCCGGTCACGCAGGCCCGGCAGCAGCGTCTCGTCCTGGATCACCGCCAGCTTCGGCCGCCAGCGCAGCGCCTGCTCCGCCAGCTTGGCGACGTTGCGGCCGGCGGTCAGGGCGAGAATCTCGACCTCCGCGCCGGACTTCTCGAACAGGTCCAGGGTGGAGACGCCGATCGATCCGGTGGAGCCCAGAACGGTGACCGTACGGGTCAATGCACCCATCCCCAGTTGTCGATCAGACGCGCGCCTGCGACCACGATGGTGGCGAACAGCAGGCCGTCCACGCGGTCGAGCAGGCCGCCGTGGCCGGGGATCAGGTCACCGGAATCCTTTACGCCGAAACGTCGCTTGAGCATCGATTCCCACAGATCTCCGGCCATCGTCGCCAGGCCGCCGAGCAGCCCGACCATCAGCGCGGAGTACCATGACAGGTCCATCCGTGTCAGGACCGTGAAGGCGTAGGCGGCCGCCATGGCGCCGATCAGCCCGCCGACGAAGCCCGACCAGGTCTTGTTGGGCGAGAACCGCGGCCACAGCTTGGGGCCCTTCAGGGCGCTGCCGACCAGGAAGGCGCAGATGTCGGCGGCCCAGGTGATCACGAACAGCAGCAGCATCCAGGCCACGCCGGTCGACATCGACCAGCTGAAGCTGTCGCCCGACGGGTTGCGCAGCCAGACCAGGGCGATGCAGGCCGGCGCGATGTAGACCACGCCGTAGGCCGCATCCGCCGCGCGCTCGGCCTTGTGACGGGTGATGAAGGCGGCGATCAGCGCGCCGCCGATCATCAGGGCCCAGGCGGTCCTGTACCAGCCCACCTGGGCGGCGAAGACCCCGGCCAGCACGGCCACGGTGATGGTGACGGCGACCTCGGCCGGATGCTCCGGCGCGCTCATCTTGCCCCATTCTACGGCCAACAGGCCGATGGCGATGGCCATCATCAGCAGGAAGGGCCCGCCGCCGTACCAGATGGCGCCCAGGACGGCGGGCACCAGCACCACCGCCGAGGCGATCCGCAGGGCCAGATTGGTCCAGTCGAATCGCCTAACCGGCGGCGAGGACGTCATTCGACGCAACTCCACCGTAGCGCCGCTCCCGCGCGCGGTACTCGGCGATCGCGGCCCGGAGATGCTCGGCGCCGTAGTCCGGCCAGAACACTTCCTGGAAGATCAGTTCGGCATAGGCGCATTCCCAGAGCAGGAAGTTCGAAATGCGCTGCTCGCCGCTGGTGCGGACGATCAGGTCCGGATCCGGCGCCCCGCCGGCGGCCAGGCCTCGGGCGAAGACCGCGTCGTCCAGGTCCTCGGCCCGCGCCCTGCCCTCTTCCACGTCGCGGGCGAAACGCTTGGCGGCGTCGACGATGTCCGCCCGGCCGCCATAGTTGAACGCCACCTGCAACAGGAAGCGGTCGTTGTGCGCCGTGCGTCGCTCGGCCCGGTCGATGATGTCGAGGATGTCCGGCTTCAGCCCCGCCCGGCGCCCCAGGATCTTCACCCGCACGCCCTCGCGCGCGAGCTTCTCCAGGTCGCTCTCGACGTAATGCCGCAGCAGATTCATCAGCTCGCTGACCTCGGCCACCGGCCGACGCCAGTTCTCGGTCGAGAAGCCGAACACCGTCAGGGTCTCGACACCCAGAGCCGGCGCGCCCTCGACCACGCGTCGCAGCGCCTTGACGCCCTCACGGTGTCCGAAGGTCCGCGGAAGACCGCGTTGTTTGGCCCAGCGACCGTTGCCATCCATGATGATGGCGACGTGCAGCGGCCCGTCCGTCGGCGTCATCGCCACTCCTCACCCGTCCTGCAGACGCAGCGTCCCCCCGCCGCAGCCGACCAGTTCTAAACCTGCATGATCTCTTGTTCTTTGGTTTTCAAGGTCTCGTCGATGCGCTTGATCGCCTCGTCCGTGAACTTCTGGATTTCGCCTTCCATCCGCTTCTGCTCGTCCTGGGTGATGACCGAGTCCTTCTCGGCCTTCTTCAGGTCGTCGTTGCCGTCGCGGCGAACGTTACGCACGGCCACCTTCTGGTGTTCGGCGTACTGCCGGGCGATCTTCACGAGATCCTTGCGGCGTTCTTCCGTCAGCGGCGGAATCGGAATGCGCAGGTTCTGACCTTCGACCACCGGATTGAGACCCAGGCCGGCGTTGCGGATGGCCTTCTCGACCGAGACCACCAGTCCGCGGTCCCAGACGCTGACGCTCAGCGAGCGCGGCTCTGGCACGCTGACCGAACCGACCTGGTTCAGCGGGGTCGTCGCGCCGTAGGCCTCGACCATCACCTGGTCGAGCAGGCTTGCGGACGCGCGCCCGGTGCGCAGCGACCCGAACTCGTCCTTCAGAGCGGCGACGGCCTTGTCCATCCGCCCCTTGTAGTTGTTCAGCACCGGCTTTTCAGTCGAGGCCATGTGCAGGCTCCCTCTTCTTTCTATGCAGCCTCGGCGATGACGGTATGGACCCCCTCGCCCTGAAGCACCTTCATCAGATTGCCGCGTTCGCGGATGGAGAAGACGACGATCGGGATGCCGTTCTCGCGCATCAGGCTGATGGCGGAGGCGTCCATGACCTTCAGGTCCTTGGCCAGAACGTCGTGGTAGGTCAGGCGATCGAACCGCTTGGCGGCCGGATCCTTCTTCGGGTCGGCGGTGTAGACGCCGTCCACGCTGGTGCCCTTGAACAGGGCGTCGCAGTTCATCTCGGCGGCGCGCAGGGCCGCGCCGCTGTCGGTGGTGAAATAGGGATTGCCGGTGCCGGCGGCGAAGATCACCACCCGGCCCTTCTCCAGATGCCGCTCGGCGCGGCGACGGATCAGCGGCTCGCAGACGGTCGGCATCGGAATGGCGGACTGCACGCGGGTGGAGACGCCGATGTGCTCCAGCGCGTCCTGCATGGCCAGGGCGTTCATCACCGTGGCGAGCATGCCCATGTAGTCGGCGTTGGCCCGATCCATGCCCTTGGCGGCGCCCGCCAGGCCGCGGAAGATGTTGCCGCCCCCGATCACCAGACAGAGCTCGACGCCGGCCTCGGCGATCTGCTTCACGTCCTGCGCCACCGCCGCCACGGTGTTCATGTCGATGCCGAAGGGGGTGTCCCCCATCAGGACCTCGCCGGACACCTTCAGGAGGATTCTCTTGTAGCGCATGGCGGTCATGGGGATTTGCGGGCTCGCGAGTCGGTTTGGGCGTTCAACATAGAGCAAGGGCGCGCACAGCGTGAGCCGTGCGCGCCCTCAACAAAGGTCCGGAAGGAGCTTAGTTCCCGCCGGTCATGGAAGCGACTTCGGCGGCGAAGTCGTCGGCCTTCTTC